>Ga0070717_10000555_pt1 | contig 23695 bp, 22 predicted proteins | sample LARL113metaG_FD_71366 | JGI IMG/M metagenome (GOLD analysis project Ga0070717, IMG submission 71366) | Corn, switchgrass and miscanthus rhizosphere microbial communities from Kellogg Biological Station, Michigan, USA - LAR L11-3 metaG | ecosystem: Host-associated > Plants > Roots > Rhizosphere ...
GCGCGCTGTGCCGATCGTCGTCAAGGCCGACGGCCTCGCCGGCGGCAAGGGCGTCACCGTTGCCACCGATCTCGCCAGCGCCTATCGAGCGGTCGATGAGGCGCTCGTCAAGGCTCGGTTTGGTGCGGCTGGCGGCGAGATTTTGGTCGAAGATTTTCTCGAGGGCAAGGAAGCTAGCTTCTTTGCCCTCGTTGACGGGAAGAACGCGCTGCCGCTCGCCACGGCGCAAGACTACAAACGCGTCGGCGAGGACGACACCGGGCCCAACACAGGCGGCATGGGTGCGCTTTCGCCCAGCCCACGCCTTAACCAGGCACTCGAGGGCGCAGTGATGGAGCGAATCATTATGCCCTCAATCGCCGCGATGCACCGCGAAGGCCGCGTGTTCAAAGGCGTCCTCTATGCAGGCCTGATGCTGACGGAAACGGGCCCCAAGCTGCTCGAATTCAACACCCGCTTTGGCGATCCCGAATGCCAAGTGCTGATGATGCGCCTGATGAGCGATCTGCTGCCAGCGCTGATTGCAGCACGCGACGGGGTCCTGAAATCGGTCGATCTGCGCTGGCACGCCGACACCGCTGTGTGCGTGGTGATGGCGGCCAACGGGTATCCCGGCGAGCCGCAGACCGGCAGCGAGATCCGCAACCTCGATGCGGCGTCGACCGACCCCCAAGTGAAAATCTTCCATGCCGGCACCCGCCGCGACGTTGACCGGCTCCTCGTCGATGGCGGCCGCGTCCTAGGGGTCACCGCGCTCGGCGGCGATCTCTGTCTCGCCCGCGAACGCGCCTATGCCGCGGTCGACTGCATCGACTGGCCCGAAGGCTTCTGCCGCCGCGACATTGGCCTCCGTATGCCGAAGTGATGGCGGGCCCGGGGGAGATATTCGCGCATTTGATTAGTCAGCACTTGCCAGGTCGAATAATCTGTGTATTCGAGCTGAGAACCACTCAGTCAGACGGTGCGTCGGGATCTCTTCGGCGAGTTCGGCTGAGGTACTCAACTGGCCCGCGGCTTGACGCCGAGCGAGCGCCCGGCAGAGTTCTTGGGCGACTGGCGGTCGCGCCTCTAGAATGGGCGTGAGATCTGCTTTCGCGAGTTCGTAAACCGCCGTAGGGACCAGTGCGGAGATTCTTACTGTGGTGGCCGCCCCGGTCAGCAACCCGATCTCTCCAAAATGCTCCCCCGGCCCGAGGCGCAGGACCTCGATCTCGCCCTCGATGCCATCGCGAGTGTACGAGAGAACGCCACTGCCAACGATAAACAGCGACTGCAGAACAACGCCCGGCTCAACCAACGTCTCGCCCTTGTCGTAAGAACGTTGCTTAAGCTTTGCAGCGAGAGCTGCCCGTTCCTCCGTTGTGAAAGTCGCAAAAATGGCCACTAGCGCGAGCAGTCTTTCGGGACCGGTCTGAGCTTTTCGCAAAACCTCGCCTACGGCGACGCCGTCAGGCTGGTTTTGTGGCGACGCGAGATCGATGTCTGCCGCCGCAAGGTGCCGATAGGTGAAATCGAACAATTCGTTTTGTGCCTTGACGGTTGAGGCCAGCTCTTCGACAAAAAAAGCGATCTCGAACTCCGTATAATTGGCATTTATTGTCTTGACAGTAATAGTCGGGGGCGGCGTTGCAACGATCAGCCGCGAGTTGAGAAAAGCATGCTCGAGGATCTCGCTGCCCTTCGAGGGAGAAGTCTTGGCGTCCAGTTGAACGGTGACGGTCGTCCCATGAAGGCCGCTCGGAGAGCTGACATTGACGATCTTCGACTTTGCGATGGTGCTGTTTGGAAGGATCGCGAGATCTCGCCGCGCGGTCAAAATGTAGGTCGCGCGCCAGTTTATTTCGATAACCCGGCCGTCGGTGCCGCCTTCGACACTGATCCAATCGCCGGGCCGGTAGGGTCTGCTGAAACTCAATACAATACCGGAAAAGACGTCGCCCAGGGTGCTCTGAAGGGCGAGACCGAGAATAATGGCGACGACGCCCGAGGTCGCCAGCAAGCCCTGGATCGGGAGATCGAAGACGTAGGTGACGATGGCAAAGACCGCAGCGAGGTAAAGGAGCCCCGCAAGCAGGTCCTGAAGCAGCTTTGCCTCGCGGGGCCTGCCTTGAAAAACGACGACGGCGCGCAGCACGCCAACCAGGAACCAGGCCGCCCAAAGCCACCACGCGATCTTCAGAATCGCATGAACCGCATCGCGAAACGGCGAGCCGGTCAAGACCAGGGGCTGATAGGGCACTATGTCCGCGCCCAGCAGGGCAATTGTGAGCAGGATCAAGAACACCACTCGGACAATCGCCCGCCCCACCGGATGCCTTTTGAACACGAGGTGCGTTACCAGGCCGCCGAGGCCAAAAACGCCGAGAATGACGATCAGCGGGTCTCGGATGATTGCCTCTGTCACAACCGAAAAGTCGATCATCTGGCTGTTCCCTGGTCTTTCCATTCCGCTGCGTACCGGACCCTCAAAGGACGCCCAGCCCGCCCAACATCCGGAGTGCCCGCCGGCGTCCCCCATCTCTCCGAGGGGAAGCCAACAATGCAATCCACGGCACGAGAAGGAAGCCCGCCAATGCGGTAATCACCCCGATCGCCCCCTAAGTATCGCAGCGACGCAGACCGCTATTCCTACGACGTTTGGTCCGGGCATTAGCTGGCAAAGACTCAGGATCTCGGCGAATTCCTGTTCGTTCAGCCATTGATCTTCTTCGACGACGCCGCGGCGCGCCCAAACGAGCCCCCCTCCGAAGCCGCACATCGACACTTTGAGGAAGGCGATAAACAGAGTCTTCAGCGCGGCTCGGTCGCTGGGACTCCTGGTCGCCGGCGTCCGAGACATTCATCACCTCAAGATTAGGTTTGTCGGAAACCGGTAATGTCGCAGATAGAACAGAGAACGCCACAGTATTCTACCCGGCTCAGCCGGTCGTTCCAGCTTGACCCCGGTCTGCCGGAAACCGACTTTGCCGCAGGCGGGGCTGACTTCACACCTCTCTTTTGATATTCTGAGAGCTTCCAGGGCCTTGGCGCGCCCCGAGGCCGCTGATGCCGCGCCGAGCGGGGCTCCGCCGCCTTAGCGACGTACATCGATCTATCCCGGAGGCCGCTAGAATGCCGATCTGACGGATCCCATTGTCTCGAGGAATGTTTGAGGGACTAGGATGTCAAGAGTGCTTCAATTGGTTCTGCTCGTCGTAGCGGTCGGATTATCAAGCGCGGTCTCACTGCCTGTTCGGGCCCAAGACGAGGATGTCGCCGCTCTGGCCGCTGCCTTGAAAGAAACAAAATTGACCCTGCAGGAGGGTCTCAAGGCCAGCGAGCGCGAAGGGCAGCCGATCTCGGCTCAGTTCGAGATCGATGACGGCAAGCTGCAACTTTCGATTTACACGACCAAGGGCGATGATTTTACCGAAGTCATCGCGGATCCGAACAGCGGTGCGGTCGTGAAGGCCGAAAAGATCACCGATAGCGACGACCTGAACGACGCGGTGGACCAGAAGGCGGCGATGGACAAGGCGAAAGTCTCGCTGCTCGCCGCTGCCGACACCGCAGAGAAGGAAAATCCCGGGTCCCGCGTCGTCGGCATTTTCCCCGATTTGAGAGATGGCCACGCCGTTGCGGAAGTAACCTTGCTGCAAGGGATGACCGCAAAGAAGGTCAGTGAAAAGCTGGACTGAGCCGTTTCGCTCGAGGTGGCAGTGAACGACCGCCGCCGGCTGTGACGTCTGTCCCGGCCTCGGGCGAAGGAGCCCTTACGGCTTCACCACGCTAGGCTCGCATTTACCATCGCCAATGACCTCGATTTCCGCAGCAAGGTGACCAATGAGACGCCGCAACAAGTCAAGTCCAATCGTGGCCGTGCTTTTGGCTGGCCTGTGCTCGGGAACGGATTCCCTGCCCGCCTCAGCCCAAGCGCCACCCGCGGCCAGTGCTGCGGAGCCGCAACCCGGGTCGTTCTTGCTGACAGTCTTGCTGCGGCACGATCAAACGAAAACGGTCGATCAAATAAACGAGCACCTGAAGCAGACCGGGTGGTACGACAAATTTCCACCGGCCGGGGTCGAGATCGTGGCCTGGTATGTGATGATGGGGATAGGCCAAGTCGTAATATTGCTCGTGCCCGCCGAAAAATTGCGCGAGACGAACCGGGTCATCGAGCAGACCGCTTGGGGCGGCTATCGAACCGAGTTCTACCCGACCTACGACTTCAAACCGGTCTGGGACGCCATGCCGCACCACCGTCCCTGACCGGACAAGTCAGGTCTATGCCCGCATGAAGAGCCCGGTTGTCGTGCGCCATCGCCGGCGCATCCTTTGCGTCTTTCCGCGCTATGCCCCGTCATTCGGGACCTTCCACCATGCCTATTCGCTGATGGACGGGGTATGCGCCTTTATGCCCCCACAAGGGATTCTGGTCGTCGCCGCCTATCTGCCGAAAGAATGGGAGGTTCGCCTGGTCGACGAAAATGTCCGACCCGCGAGGGAAGAGGAGCTGGGCTGGGCCGACGCTGTCTTCGTCAGCGGCATGCACATCCAAAAGACCGAGATCAACTCTGTGGCGCGGCGGGCGCGATCGCTCGGAACGTTGACGGTGTTGGGCGGTTCATCGGTCTCGGCCTCTCCGGAGCAATATCCGGATTTCGATTATCTCCACATCGGCGAAATCGGCGACGCAACCGACGCGCTCATCGGCGCACTCGACCAAGAAGTCAATCCCCCCACGGAGCAGCGCCGGTTTATCACCAAGGAACGCTTGCCGCTCGCCGACTTTCCGATCCCTGCCTATCAGCTGATCGATGGCCGGCGCTATTTCATCGGCAGCGTCCAGTTTTCCAGCGGCTGCCCCTATCGCTGCGAGTTCTGCGATATTCCGGCGCTATACGGGCGCCAGCCGCGCCTCAAGACGCCGGATCAGGTGGTCGCCGAGCTCGATGCATTGCTCGCCGCAGGGATCAAAACCTCGATTTATTTCGTCGACGACAACTTCATTGGCAACAAAAAGGCCGCTCGCGAGCTGCTGCCCCACCTCGCCTCTTGGCAGAAGCGACAGGGATTCGCAGTGCAGCTGTGCTGCGAGGCGACCCTCAACATTGCCAAAAACCCGGAAATTCTGGCGCTGATGCGCGAGGCCTATTTCTGCACAATGTTTTGCGGGATCGAAACGCCCGAGCTGGCCGCGCTCGACGCAATGCAGAAGTCGCACAATCGCGCGCTCCCCCTGCTCGAGGCTATCGCCACGATCAACAGCTACGGGATCGAAGTCGTCTCGGGGATCATTCTCGGTCTCGACACCGACACGCCGGAGACAGCCGACCACTTGATCGAATTCATCGAAAGCTCGCACATTCCCATGCTGACGATCAACCTGCTGCAGGCGTTGCCCAAGACGCCACTGTGGGACCGACTACACGCTACCGGACGCCTCGGCGACGACGAAACGCGCGAATCGAACGTCGTCTTCACCCGCCCTTACGACGAGGTGTTGCAGAACTGGCGGCGTTCAATTCGCCATGCCTATACCCCGGAGGCAATCTTTCGGCGTTTTGCCTACAACGCGCAGCACACTTATCCCAACCGCATTACCCCACCATTGTCACGAGGGCGCCTCAACCTTGCAAACTTGCGACGGGCGATTGTCATAGTCATCAAGCTTTTGATACGCGTCGGCATGCAAAGTGACTATCGCCGCACCTTCTGGCAGATGGCATGGCCAGCACTGCGCGCCGGCCGCATCGAAGAGCTGATCCATGTGGGGCTCGTGGCTCATCACATGATTGCCTTTGCCCGAGACTGCGCCAAAGGCCGCGAGAACGCATCCTTTTATGCCGAGCGGCCAAAACCCATAACCGAGGCCGCGAGGCCAGTTGCTACGCCTAGTTAAATCCGCGGTTGGATCAGGCGCTGAATGCCGCGAACAGCTCCTGCAGCGCCGTGAGCTGATTGCCATTGATGGAGTTGGGGACGAGGACCGGAGTATTGGCACCGGCGGCGTACCAGGCGGCAAGTCGGTCGCGAACCTTCGTCGCCGGGCCGTAGAGCGTGTTGTCCGCGATCCATCGGTCGGTCAGGTAGTGAAGGATATCGTCCCGACGGTTTTCGGCGATCGCTTGCTCAATCGCCAACATCTCCTCGCCGTAGCCGGCCTCCTTCCAGTAGTTACGGTAGTTCGGCAACAGCACATAGCGCACGAGCCTGCGGCGATGCAGCGCCAGCGCGGCGGCTTCGTCGTCTGTGATGCAAACCGGCAGCATGTTGCCGATAAGGAAATTGGGGTCATCGCGCTTGGCCGGCGGGACGGCGGCCAGAGACTGCGCCATGTGCGAAAGGCTGGCATTGGCGAACAGCACGCCCTCTGCGATCTCTGCAGCGAGCGCCACCATCCGCTTGCGCAGTGCGGCGAGCACGATCGGCGGCAATGCGCCGATGCCTTCATAGGATCTGAGCTTATCGACAAAGGCGTGGGTATCGGCCACCGGCTTGCCGGGAGAGATGCCGAGCCGTTGATGCATCGGACTATGGGCTACACCGATTCCGAAACGAAAGCGCCCGCCCGAAATCTCGTGGATATAGGCGGCGCTCACTGCAAATTCTTCGGTCGTCTGGGCATAGATTGGCGCGATCGCAGTGCCGAACCGGATCCGTTCGGTGGCCAGTGCCAGACCCGTGCATTGTGCCATATTGCCGTACCGGCTCGGCATATAAATGCCGGAAAAGCCGCGCCGCTCGATCTCGCGGGCGATGTCGAGGGTCTGGCGCCGCCGCCCTGGCACGGCGACGAGGCTGATGGCAGGTAGTGGCTCGGGCATCGGCCCGCTACTCCGCCGCCTGAGATGTGATTTGCACCGAATTGGGGCCGTAGCGGTCGCGGAACGGCGCGGTGTCGATCTCCTCCAGCTCGATGTCGCGGCTCAGTACCTTCGCTTTCCACGCGTCCTGGTCGGGCACTCGAGCGTGGAACTCGGGCATTACCTCTTTGGCGAAGAGTTCGAGGCTCTCACAGATATGTTCATGCGTATTCTTCCCGGCCTGGTTCAACAGGATGACCTGGTCGATATGCGAGGTCTCAAACCGGCGCAGTTTGCGTCGCAGTGTCTCGGGTGAGCCGATCAGGCCGCCGGACAACGCGCGGGCGAGCCCCTCAGGGTTTGCCCGCTTCCATTTCTCGTATTCGTCCCACAGATTGACCGTGCCGGGTTCTGGCCGCTTGCGGAATGCGCTCTGGCCATAAAAGCGCAGCGCGAACTGAAAGAACGGGATGCCATCGGCCCGGTGCCGCGCCTCTTTGTCAGTCTCGGCGCACATGAAATAGCTGGTCAATGCAATATTGGGGTTGGTTACGTAGTCGGTCAGCTTATCGAGCCGTTTGGTGAAGGCATTGTAGTAGGCGTGCACCCAGGCATGGGCCGCATCGGCGCTCAGGAATTGGAACGCGAGCGCGCCGAGGCCTCGCCGCCCGGCCATTTCAATTGTTTCGAGCGCCGAGCAGGCGACCCACAGAGGCGGGTGCGGCTTCTGCAATGGCTTAGGCACGACATTGCGCAGCGGGAAATCAAAATAGGGGCCGTGGTACTCGCAGCCGCCTTCCTTGAACATTGGGATGACGGCGCGCACCGCGTCCTCCCAGACCGCGCGCTTTTCTTCGAAAGTGCGGTCAAACGGCTCTAGCTCGGTGATACTGGCGCTTTCGCCCATGCCGAACTCGACGCGACCGCGGCTGATCAGATCGAGCGCCGCGATCCTCTCGGCCACGCGGGCGGGATGGACAGTGGTCAGCTGCATGATGCCGTGCGCGAGGCGGATGTGCCGCGTGCGCTGGCTCGCTGCAGCGAGGAAGACTTCGGGTGCCGGCGAGTGCGAATATTCCTCTAAGAAATGATGTTCAACCTCCCAGGCGAAATCATAGCCGAGGCGGTCCGCCAGCTCGAGCTGATCGAGCGCGTTGTGGTAGAGGTTAAGCTCGCCGTCGTGAGCCCAGGGTCGCGGCAGCTGCAGTTCATAGAATATTCCGAATTTCATTCTTTCCTCCCGCGGTCACGAATCCCAGCCGATGGCGCGGCGCAGGAAATTGTAGCCGAGCGCGGTGAAAGAAGCGCGCTCCCTGTTGTCCTTGCCATAGCCGTGTCCACCTGCGGCGGGCTCGTAGAAGTAGGCTTCATAGCCCATCGTCTGCAACTTGGCCGCCATTTTACGGGCATGACCTGGATGGACGCGATCGTCGCGACGGCTCGTCGCAATCAGGATAGGGGGGTAGGGCCGGCCCGGGCCCGCGGTGTGGTAGGCGGAGATCTCCTTGAGGAACTCCCAGTCCTCGGGATCATCGGGATCGCCATATTCGGCAATCCAGCTCGCGCCCGCATGTAGTTTTGAATAGCGGCGCATGTCGATCAGCGGGATCGTGCAGAACAATGCGCCGAACCGCTCCGGATAGCGGGTCAGCATATTGGTGATCAGGATCCCGCCATTTGAACCGCCCTCGGCGGCGATGCGGCCGGGGCGCGTCACCCCGCGTCGCACAAAGTCGTCGGCGACGGCGGCAAAATCATCATGGGACAGGTGCTTGCCCTCACGACGTCCGGCCTCGTGCCAAGTGGTGCCGAACTCGCCGCCACCTCTGATACTGGCGACGACACTGGTGCCGCCGCGTTCGAGCCACAGCTTGCCGACAGCGGAATTGTAGTAGGGCAGCTGCGAGATGGCGAAGCCACCATACCCGTAGAGATGTACTGGCGCCTCGCCGGTCTCGCTGGGTGGCCCAACCTGCACGTAGGGGATGCGCGTTCCGTCTTCGGAGACGGCTTCGTGGCGGGTGACGACGAGACCTGAGGGGTCAAAGGTCTGCGGCGCTTGCTTTAGAAGCTGGGGTGGTGAGCCGGGCGGGATCAAATAAAGCGAGGGCGGCGTCAACGGGTCCTGCGCACTGGCGAGGAGGTCGCCGGTCGACTCCTCAGTCCGCACATCCAAAGACCAGACATTGGCGACCCCAATATCGGGAAGGCCGGTTATCGGCTCGCGAGACCATCCCGCTTCGGACGGGGTCAATGCTTCGAAGACCGGTTTGAGGTTATCGAGAATGGATAAAACGAGGTGGCCGCCGGACCAGAAAAGTCCTTGCAACGCGCGGCGTTCTGCGGGCTCGAATAGCTTTGTAAAGCGGCGATCACCCGCTAGGAAAGCCGGAAAGGAAATGCCCAGAACGGTGTCTGGCGGGTGGGTTTCACCACCGATCGTCCAGGCCGTCCGCCGTTTGACCGTCAGCCAGCCGCGATGCCAGTCGACCGAGGCGTCGGTCGGAACGTCAATCCGGGTGTTGGGGCCGGTGCGGTCGCCAATCCAGATGCCGGCATCGAAAAAGCCGATCCTCTCGACAAATACCAGCCGCGCGTTCTCGGCCTCCCTGTCGACATCCGCCCACGCGGACATGCGGTCGGCGTCCGTCGCGAAAATGACCGAAGCCGCCAACGGGTCGGTCCCGCGGCGCCAAAGGCGTACGGTTCGCGCGTAGCCCGAGCTGGTGGCCATGCCCTCGCCCAATGCCGAGGAGAGCAGCAACGTGTCCCGATCGAGCCAGGATGCTCCGCTCTTGGCTTCCGGCAGGTAAAAACCTCCGGGAAGGAAGTCGTGTGAGGCGAGGTTGAACTCACGCAGCACCACCGCATCCGCGCCGCCGCGTGACAGCATCACAATGGCGCGGTCATGACTGCCCGGGATCGTCGACGCTCCGCTCCAAGTCCAGTCTTCGGCTTCCTCTGCCGCGAGCGCGTCGAGATCGAGCAGGATGTCCCATACGGGCTGCTCGCTGCGATAGCTGTCGAGCGATGTCGCACGCCACAGGCCGCGCGGGTGCTCTGCGTCCTTCCAGAAATTGAAGAGCTGGGACCCGCGTCTCGCAATGATCGGGATATTGTCGGCCCGGTCGAAGATCGCGGCGAGCATGTCGCGATCGGCGGCAAAGCGCGCATCGCCGAAGCGCGTCAAGGTCGCCGCGTTTTGCGCCTCGACCCAGGCGAGCGCTGGCTCGCCGTCGATTTCCTCAAGCCAGAGATAAGGATCGTCGTCGGGCGTTTCGAGCGTAGGGCGCGGATCGACCATCAGGATACCCGCACTGTGTCCATGCGGTCTGGCTCGGCACCAATCACTAGCGAGCGAAAATCTCGGCCAATCAGCGCCGCAATCACCGCACCGCCTTTGGCGACGGTGTACGTATAGCCCAGCCCTTCCGCCCGAACCGTGTCGCGCAGGCGCACTACCACAAGCTCGAATTCAGCGGTGTCGCCACGCGTGCTGTCGGACAGCACGACCGGCAACGGGATGCGGTAATGATCGACGCAAAGATTGTCATGATCGCGTCACCGTTTTCCCCGGCCCTCAATGAGCTGCTTGACGCGCGCCTGCAACTCGTCACGCAGCCTGGGCCACTGTTGGGCCACACCCAAGTTATGCGGTCCGAAAGCTTCCGGCAGCAACTCGGAAATCGTGGATATGGCAATGCTGCTTAACTCGCCGTTGCAACACAATACGCGTATATCGCGATTTGCGAGCTGGGCAGCCTCGGCGATAAGCTGACGGCAAGATCCACACGGTGTCACGCCCTGCCGGGCGCCGAGCGGATCGTTGAAGGCGAGGCCGACTACAGCGATCGCCTCGACGTCGAAGTCACCGGCGGCATTCGCCAGGGTTAGCGCCGATGCCTCGGCACAGATCGACAGGCCCGAAGAGGCGTTCTCGAGATTGGCGGCCGCATAGATCTTTCCCGCTCTGCTGCGCACGGCCGCGCCCACCGCGAAATGTGAGTAGGGCGCATAGGCGCGACTGGAGGCTTCCTGCGCCGTTGCGACGAGCTCCCGATCGGAGTTATCGAGCTCGCTCCAGTCGACCACTACCTCCCGCGGCGCACCAGCCGGCCGGGCTTCGCGCCGGTGTGCTCGCCGCCCTCGAAGACAGGGATGCCGGCGACCAGGGTCGCTTCGTAGCCTTCGACCCGCTGGACGAGGCGCTTGCCGCCGGCGGGGAGGTCGTTGACCACTTCGGGAGCGCGGAGGCGTAGCCGATCGAAATCGATTACGTTGATGTCGGCGCGCTTGCCGGGCGCAAGTTGGCCGCGGTCGTGGAAGCCGAAGAAATCGGCCGTCTCGCTCGTCTGGCGCTTGACCATGAATTCCAGCGGCAACCCGGGTCCGCGCTGCCGATCGCGCGCCCAGTGGGTCAGCATGTAGCTGGGTGCGCTCGCATCGACGATCATCGCGACATGCGCGCCGCCATCGCCGAGCCCGAGCAATGTGCCAGGGTCGGTCAGCATCTCGCGTATCGGCTCGTGATCATCCTGCGCGTAGCCGGTCACCGGGAAGAACAGGAAATGCCCGGCGTCGGCGGTCAGATAGTCATAGGCGACCTCGTCCGGTGAGCGGCCTTCGCGTGCTGCGATCGCGGCGACGCAGGTCTCGGCGCGCGGCTCGTAATCGGGCGGGTCGCCCATGATGTACATCCGGTCCCACTGCCCCGCGGCGAGCTGCACGAGCGGGCCGAAGCGGCTGAGCAACGCCGGAGACGGCCGGTCGTCGAGGATCGCCCGGCGCACCGCCGGGTCGCGCAACCGCGCGAGGCGCTCGGGCAATGGCAGGGCTTCTAATGGCTTGTAGCGCTCGCGGACTGCGAATGGGTTGAGTGACGTCGCGATACCGAGAATGACCCCGACCGGGCGCCCGGCGACCTGCGCCGTTACCGACGCGCCCTCGGCGCGCGCCTGATGAACGCCTGCCATCATGCGGCGCCAGCGCTGCGGATCGGTCGGTCGGTCGGTCAACAGAAACCAAACAGGGCGGCCCGTGGTCTTGCCGAGCCGCGTCATCCAGGCGAACTCGGCCTTTTCGTCCTCGAAGTCGCTGTTCATACCAAAGGTGCCGGCCCCCGCTGCCCCAAGGCCGGCGCCGATCCCGGTCAGCTCGTCAATCTCGGCAAAGCGGCCCGGTACCATTTCGCCTTGCGTTGTTTTGTGCGCATTGGTCCGCGAGGTCGTAAATCCAAAGGCGCCGGCTCGCACCGCCGCCTCGGTCAGCCGGCGCATTTCGGCGATGTCCTCCGCCGTTGCCGGCTCGCGCCGGATCGCGCGGTCGCCCATCACGTACACGCGCAGCGGGTGATGCGGGATCTGCGCGGCTACATCGATCGTCCGCGGCATCCGCTCGAGCGCATCGAGAAAGTCGGGAAAGCTCTCCCAATCCCACTTCAAGCCTTCGGCGAGCACCGGGCCGGGGATATCCTCGACACCTTCCATCAGATCGATCAGCGCATCGCGATGATGAGGCCTGACCGGGGCAAAGCCGACGCCGCAATTACCAAACAGGATGGTCGTAACGCCGTGCCAGGAAGAGGGGGCCAGGATCGGATCCCAGGTCGCCTGCCCGTCGTAATGCGTGTGAACATCGACCCAGCCCGGCGTGACCAGCAGGCCGTCGGCGTCGATCTCGCGGCGCGCCGGTTCTGCCTTACCGCCAACCGAGGCAATGCGTCCGCCCTCGACCGCCACGTCACCGGTGAATGCTTTCTGGCCAGTCCCGTCAACAATGGTGCCGCCGCGAATGACGATGTCGTGCATGGCTGGACCCCTTCCCGAACTGTACAAGTCCCAGAATGCACCCTGTCGACTTCTGCCGATATGCCGTGCGAGCAGGGCTGATTTGCGCTGAACCGTCGCAGAGCCGGTCAATTCCGGTGCAGAATAGCTCACGGTTTACGACTACCGCGGAAAGGGAGGGAAAAATGGATCCGATCGTCGGCAGCGGCAAATATACCTATAAGGTGCACGAGGATTGGGCGCGTCCTCCCGAAGGGCTGGAAGTAAGGGCGTGCGCCGTCTCCGTCGATTCAAAGGATCGAGTTTACTGCTTCAATCGCAACCCTGAGCACCCGGTCGTTATATTCGATCGAGACGGCAACTTCCTGTCGTCCTGGGGTGCCGGAATGTTTTCCTTTCCGCATGCGATCCGGATCGACGATGAGGATTTTGTGTGGCTTACCGATGAGTATCATGGGCAATTTATGAAATTTACGACCGATGGCCAGCTGCTGCAGACCATCGGCACAAAAGGCCAGCGCTCCGATACCGGCGTGCCGGAAGATGATTTTGCCTCGTCCGCATGGAAGAAAGTGACGCATGGCGGCGGTCCGTTCAATCTCCCGACCGACATCGCCTTCGCTCCCAGTGGCGAAATGTTTATGACCGATGGCTATGGCAACGCTCGGGTTCACAAATTCTCGGCCGAGGGGAGGTATCTTTTCTCGTGGGGTGAGCCGGGCAACGCACCTGGACAGTTCAACTTGCCACACGGCGTGTGGGTCGACCGCCGCGGACGGGTGCTGGTCGCCGATCGTGAAAACGATCGGGTGCAGGTCTTTGACCAGAATGGCAAGTTATTGACGGTCTGGCCGACTGAGCTGATCGGCCCGGCCTTCTTCTATGTCGATGACGGCGACACGGTCTACATCCCGGAGCACAATGGCGGCATGATCAGCATCCTGACCCTCGATGGCGAACGCCTCGCGCGTTGGGGGGACGGCCCGATCAATCGCTCTTGCCACGGGATCTGGGTCGACTCGCATAGCGATCTCTACGTCGTGCAGCCCGGTGACTGGGGCCGCGTGCGCCGCGTCGTCAAATACCAGCGACAGTAAGCATTTGCCGGCGGCGCTCGCCGATAGCTCATCCCGCTAGAGGAGTCCGTCGGCTCGGTTTACGCGTTCTTTATGGCGCGGGCGCCTGTTCCCTCTCGAAAACTTATCGAGTGGTCGCTCTCTAATTAGGAGCACCGCATCGGGTGAGAAACGGGAGTTGGACAGTGGCTCTTTTGGATGCGGCCAGAAGCCGGGTCGTACGGCATACGCCCGAAGAGGCGACCGCTAACGGCGGGCGGCTGAGCACACGGCGAAAGGCGGTTCTCGAATTGGTAGCCACCTTTCTCGTCTTGATGGGCATTGCTATCGGCATTCTGTCGCTTCGCTTTGCCCTCGTCCTAATGCACGGCGTCCCGCATTGAGTGGGGGGTCTCACGATGAGCTTGCAGCTGAAAATCTGCCAAGACGTCTGGGGGACCTGGAGCCTACACGGCCTGGCTTCGGGGCCGGTGTCACATCTGCCGAGCCTGTCGGCAAGCATCGATCATGCCCGCGAGGCATGTGATGCGGCTCCGGCAACAATCGAATTGTTCGTCGACGGGATGTACATGGTCGTCCATCAGGAGCGCGGGTGGCCGAGGCCGCTCCTCGCTCCCAAAACCGACCCTATTCGCCGGACCACCACAGAATCAGATCTCCCCGACCCGCAGGTCCGCGGCCGCCTTCTCACTTGGTTGCGACGTTTCGCTCGCGAGCTCCACCCCGCCGCTTCGAGTGAGCAGGGCACTTCGCGGGCTGCGGGCTAAAGTGTGGCGACCTCTGGGGTCCGGCCGCCGTCCCCCTGGTTCATCGAGAGGCGCGCCTGCGCGATGTGGTTTATCAATGCTCTTGCGTCGGGATTTGCTGCCAGGAAGCGCTCGAAATCGGCTTTTCGTAACACGAGCAGCCGGCTATAGGTCAGAGCGACCACATCGGCCTGCCGCGGCAAACCCGACAATAGCGCCATTTCCCCGAAGAACTCGCCGCTGCCGAGCCGTATGCGGCGCACCGGCAGTCTCACCTCGACCGCGCCAGATGCAATAAAGAACACGGCGTCCCCGCGGTCTCCGCGGCGGAGGATGCGCTCGTTCGGCACCGTGAAGCGTGGCCGAATTAGCTTGGCCACCCGCTGGAGTTGCACCTCGTCGAGGCCCGACAGGATGTCTAGCCTCTCGATAAGGCGATGCGTGTCCAAGCCGATGTCAAAACGCGGTCTCGGCTCGGCGACACGGCTGCCCGCGATTCCCTTCTTTAGGTCGTCATAAAGCTCCTGTGGAATCAGCCCCTCTTCGAAGAGCGCCTGGTACCGTCCCATCTCTTGTCGCAGCGCCGATTGTTTGAGGAACCTGACTTCCAGGGCCGCCACATAGTCAGGGTATTGACGACGAAGCGCGTCAAAAGCGCCGCTCACCTCCTCGCGACGATGTTCGACAATCTCTCTCGTCAGCTCGGCCAGACGCTCACCAAAGACCGCGGCTAACCGTTCGTCGTTGAATCTGACGAGGCGGTCGACCAAGAGGCGCATTGTCAAGAGCAGCTCGACCCGGTTTGCCAGACGCTCGGCGAGAACCCGCTGTATACCGAAATGTCGGTAGAGGAAATAGGCGACACGGAACGCTATGGGAAATAAAAGCGCGGTTTCAGAAGCTCGCCGGTAGCCAAGGCGGCCTTCGGTGCGCGCACTCTCGACCAGGGTATCCGCGATCCCCAACAACACCTGGACCGTTACTGGAGAAGCAATCTGGTCTGTGCGGGTTTCGAGAACGAGCACACGCTCCTGGTTCGCCAGTGCGACCAGAGCGATCGCCAGCCGGTCCCGTTCTGGAAGTCGCTCGGCGTCGTCGCGCGCGTCGGCCGCCCTGACCCAGGCTTGGTAGGGTTCGATGACTTGCTCGACCGAGCCTTCGGCGAGACCATGGTATTGCGCCATGTGACGCACGGAATCAGAAACTTCGGAGTAAGCAAGCGCGAGAATACGGTCGCGCAGGACCTGGTTGCGCGGCGAAAGGCGGTTGAGGCCGAGCAGCGCAATGACCAGACGCAATGTCGTGCCGTTCACAAAAAGCGTGAACAACACGAAACCCGTAGCGAGTGCCGCAATAAAGCGTTGGATTTCGGGTCCGAGCGCGCTGTTCTCGGTAGCCGCAAGAGCCAGAACCAAGGTCAGAGCGCCACGTAATCCGCCCCAGATGATCGCCAGCTTGTACGCGGAACTGATCGGCTGGGTCAGTTTGAAGAACTCGAGCGGGGGCATCAGCCCGAACAGCACAAGGATGCGAGCCGCAAAGGCGGCGGCTATGAGCACGACCAGCAGCAGCACGTCGTGGGCTCCAATATCGCCAAGGAGCCGCGGGACAAGGATCGAGGCGAGAATGAAGATCAATGAGCGCGCCCAAAACGCGATCTGCTCCCAGAGATCGGTGAGAAACGACCAATTGTACGGGGCGATCCGGGACCGGCCGAGCGCGCTGATAGTAAGCCCGGCCCCCAGTACGGCGACGATGCCCGAAACGTGGAAGAGGCGTTCGGCGGAGATGAAGACGCCATAAGCAAGCGCTAGGGTCAGCGTGGCTTCCGCCAGCCGATCGTCGCGCGCCAAAAGGATTAACCACAACAGTGCGCGCCCCGCGATGAGCCCCAAGAGACCGCCGCCGATAAACGACACGAAGAACTCGCTGAGCCCAGCGCCGATATCCGGCTCCCGCGCCGAAGCAATCATTCCGAGCAACACGGCAAACAGCGCAATCGCGGCCGCGTCGTTGAGCAGAGCCTCGCCTTCGACAAGCCGGGTCAACCGAGCGGGTGCGCCGATGTCGCGAAAGATGGCGATGACGGCGGCCGGGTCGGTGGTTGCCACAACAGCGCCGAGCAGCAGGCAGACGGCGAGCGGAACTCCGGACAGTGGCCAAAGCGCCAAACCAATCACCGCGGTCGTAATCAACGTCGCGACAACCGCAAGCAACAGGATCGGTGCCGCATCCTCCAGCATCCGCCGCACGTCCGTGGCAATCCCAGCCTCGAAGACCAGCAGCGGCAGAAAGACGTAAATAAAGGTACCGGAGCTGACCGGCAGCTCGGTGAAGATGTCGGCAAAGACGTCGGTTTGGCTCGACCAGCCCAGTTGGGACATAACCGCTGGGAAGCCACCCAAGGCCACTCCAACGACACCAAGAAGAACCGGTGGCGGCAGTTTCAGATAAACGGCGAGCGGCTGGCAAAGACCGACGACAACCAGCAGCGCAGTAATGACAATCAGTACGAAAGCGATGTCGAGCATCGGCGTCGGGTGGAGTTAAATCTGTAAGGCAGGACCAGTTGCAGGCCCTGCTGGGCGGGTATCCTACCCTCGCTCGACTCGCCGGGACACTAAAACCGGGAGACTTATCCGGATTCGCGGTCTTCGCGCTGACCGCCTAGCAGCTTTTATCCGGATTCGCGCAACGATCTACTGGGTGGCAGTGGCACCGCTCGCGCGCGGCGCCCGTGTCGCTAGCGGTCGCAATCGTTTCTCGCCGAGAAAGAGCAGAATCGGCGAGGCGATGAAGATCGACGAAGAAGTGCCGATCACGATGCCGAATATGATCGCCAGGGCAAAGCCGCGCATCACCTCGCCGCCGATCAGCGCGAGCGGCACGATTGAGAGGACCACGGTCAGCGAGGTGGCGACCGTGCGGCCGAGTGTCTGATTGATGCTGAGGTCGATCAGCTGTCGCAGCGGCATCGTCCGAAACTTGGCGAGATTCTCCCGGATGCGATCGTAGACGACGACTTTGTCAGTGACGGAGTAGCCGATCAGCGTCAACAGCGCGGCCACCGAATTGAGGTCGAATTCGATCTGCGTAATGCCAAAGAACCCGATCGTCTTGGTGATGTCGAGGAGCAGCGTGGCGACGACACCGACACCAAACTGCCATTCGAAGCGGAACCAGATGTAGAGAAGCACGGCGACGAGCGCGAGCGCGGTCGCCAGCAGGCCATCCCGAAACAACTCGCTGCTGACTCGGGCGCCGACGACCTCGACCCTCCGGATCTGCACGTTGGGCAGCGCCTCGGCCACTCGGGCTGCGATCATTCGCTGCGCGTCCTGGAGATCGTTCTTGTTCTCGAACCGGACCAGGACATCCTGGGGAGAGCCAAACTCTTGCACCCTGAGGTCGCCGAAGCCAAGCGGGGCAAAGGCTTCCCGGATCGCGTCGGTCTGAAGCGCATGCAGGCCGCGCAGCTCGACCACGACACCCCCTCGAAAATCGACGCCGAGATTGAGGCCGGGGTAGAAGAAGAGCACAACCGAGAGGATGCTCAGCACCGCAGACACGATCACTCCGGCGAAGCGACCGCGCATGAATTGGATGGAGGTGTCGTCGGGAACCAGGCGAAGGGGGCGCAAGGGGTGCTCCTTCTAACTCGAGGGCAAATTCGGACGGCCGTCAACCTGCCGGTTCGGCGCATCTCCCTTGCTGGCGCCCATCCAGGAAGCGCCTATCGCCCACGCCCTTATCTTTATGATCACGTAAGGCAGAACGACCAGCAAAAAGGCCGCGATGTAGAACCAGCCAACGGCGTCTTGCTCGACCCAAGCATATCCCTGGTCGCACCACGAGACGCGCTCGCTCCGCAGAAGATGCCGCTGAATGGCCTCCGCCTCTCCGATATTGCGAGCCTCTCTGAGTAGGCTTGCATCGACGACCCAGCCGCGCGTGCCGGAGGACGACCCAGAACCCAAGTCGAAGGCCGGATCCGCCGGCCCGTAATCGCCATGGAATAGACAGACCATCGAAGCGCCGACGGGTTATGAACGAGTCCCGCATAAAAATTCGAGATGGCGAGAGCGCGGGCTTCATAAAGGACCCGTAGTGGCTCGGCTCCGACAGCCGATTTATGGGACCCGATCGAGCTACTCGCGGAGCCAAGCGTAAGACCTGCACCACTACCACAGGCGTCCGGCCCGCATCGCCAGATGTCGGCGATCACCCCGAACGATAACGCCGGAAGGAGGGTAAGATCCGCCGACTTTATGAAGAATTGATGGCGAAGCATTCAAATCTCTCTCGAAATCTAACGGTGATCGGCGAATGTATTGAGGCGCTCCGAAAGAGCACCGGAATAACAGGATTGGCAGATGGGACATGGGCAGTTTTGTGCCACGGCCGATATTGACGCCGCACCATTTCGAAATCGCCCAGAACGAGCGGGGTTATTGGGTGGTGAAGGATAAGGAAGAACTTGTCGGCGGCGTGTTCCTTACCCAGAAGGATGCGCTTCGTTTCGCATTGTTTGAAGTGGCGGGCGACAGCGCCTGTGTTCGAGTCCTTCCCGCGGATGGTGCCCCGATGTACCCAGCCCAACGAGGGCGTGAACCGGATCGACGGCAACGCCGCCTTGATCCAGGTCAACGGCCACGATAATCCCTCACCGAAAACCAGTCGCGAAAATCGCCGAGGCAGACGAGCGTCTCATCGGGGATAGAATTCGGATACCGTTTACCACCCGGCTTCGCCTCAAGACAGCCGTCCAGCCACCATCGCCAAATGCTCCGCGATCGGCCCGAGTGACAGTGCTGGAAAGAAAGTAAGGCCGCCGACGATGCAGATGACACCGACGAGGAACATGACGAAAAGGCCGCCACCGGTCGGCAACGTCCCGGCTGAACGGGGCACGATCTGTTTGGCGGCGAGAGAGCCTGCAATCGCCAGGACCGGCATGATAACGAAGTAACGGCCGACGAACATCGCCAGCGCAAGCGTCAGATTATAAAACGGCGTATTAGCGTTGAGACCGGCAAAAGCGCTTCCATTGGTCGCCGCCCCCGAGGTGAACGCGTAGAGGATCTCCGAGAAGCCGTGCGGGCCAGCGTTTCCCAAGCTCGTCAGACCGGGCCCGGTCACGCTCGCTGCCGCCGCCAATCCGAGAATGACGAGTGGTATGCAGAGCAGTGCGATCATGGTCATCTTGACTTCGGTGGCCGCGATCTTCTTGCCGACGAATTCCGGAGTCCGCCCGATCATCAGCCCGGCGACAAAGACGGCGACAATGGCGAACAGCAGCATGCCGAAGAGGCCCGAGCCAACACCTCCAATGATCACCTCGTCGAGCATCATGTTCGCCAGCAACACGCCGCCACCCAGCGGCGTGAAGCTGTCATGCATCGCGTTAACCGCGCCGCTCGAAGAGTCGGTGGTCACCGTGGCAAAGAGTGCGGAGGCCGCGGTGCCAAAGCGCACCTCTTTCCCCTCCATGTTTCCCCCGGCCTGCAACGCACTGGGCGTCTGATCGATCCCGAGGGCGGCCAGGGAAGGATTGCCTTGCGCCTCTGCGGCAAAGACCGCCACGACCCCGATGGCGTAGAGGATGCCCATGGCAGCGAGCAGTGCCCATCCCTGGCGCTCGCTCCCGATCATACGGCCGAATGTATTCGCGAAGCTGGCGCCGATAGCAAAGATCAGCAGCATCTCCAGCAGGTTCGTCGCGGCTGTCGGATTCTCAAAGGGATGCGCGGAGTTGACGTTGAAAAATCCGCCACCGTCCGAGCTCAGCATCTTGACCGCGATCTGCGACGCCACCGGTCCGCGCGCGATCAGTTGCTGTCCGCCCTCGATGGTCGTGACCCCCATGGAGCCGTCCAGGGTCTGGGGGATGCCTTGCCAAACGAGGAAGAGAGTGGCCGCGACGGTGATCGGCAATAGCACATAGAGCAGCGCTCGCGTCATATCCACCCAGAAATTGCCGATCGTATGGCTGTGCCTGCGAGCAAAGCCGCGCACGAGGGCGATCCCAACGGCGATACCAGTGGCGGCGGAGAGAAAGGACTGAACGGTGATCCCCGCCATCTGAGCCAGGTAGCCGAGGGTGGTTTCCCCCGCATAGGACTGCCAGCTTGTGTTGGTGGTGAAGCTCACCGCGGTGTTCAGCGCCAATTCAGGAGCGACAGCGGCAAGGTTTTGTGGGTTGAGGGGCAGCACGCCTTGCAGCCGCTGCAGGGCATAAAGGGCGGCCACTCCCACCGCGTTGAACGCGATCAGTGCAATCGCATATTCGAGCCATTTGTGCTCTGCAGTCGCGTCGATCCCGGCGAGCCGATAGATGCCGCGCTCGACCGGGCCCAGCAGGCGCCCGAGCGCAGTCGGCTCGCCGTGGAAGACGCGCGTCATGTAGCCGCCGAGCGGTCGCACCAAAAGCGCGATCAGCACGGTGAACAGCGCAATCTGCAACCAGCCGTTAGCGGTCATCTTTCAGTCTCGCGGTCAGCGGCAGGGCGGCGAGTGATTGCGTCGCAAAATTGGGCATAGACCGCCGCGCCCGCGAAAGCGGCGACGACGAGCGCCAACATCAGCAAATCGGACATCGCTTTCCTGAACCTGCTCCTGTTAGCGGCGCCGGCAGCCGGTTGCAACATTCTCGGTTCCGATGATGAGGTGCCAGTGCCGTAAAGAATCGAGGGGGATCTCTGCCGCGATTTATAAATTCTACCAACTCAACTTCTTTTCGGATCGTCTCTCGGATTCATATAGCTTTTTTACGCGTTCAGGACGCTTTTACTCTTGTACCGTTGCACATCTGGAGAGATCACGTGCTGAAAACTTTTGGACCTGCAGTATTGCTGGCTTCCGCATTGGCGATCACCACCGGCCCGGCGTTCGCGCTGCAGACCATTGTGACGCAAGTGGACAAGAACACCGACGGGTCCGTGACCTATCACTACGCTGTCAAGTTGGACCAGGGCGAGACCTTGGCGCCGGGCGAGTCGAAAGCGACCGCTGATTTCGTGACCGTCTACAATTTCTACGGATTGGTTGAAGGGTCGGCGAAATCGCCAGCGGGCTGGGAGTTCTCGTCCGAGGAGTTCGGCCGAACCCCGACATTGAATGGATACCCGATGGTATTGCCGGTGGACGTCCCGAATACCCCCAACCTGACCTGGATGGTGACGAAGCCGGTCGCTGCGGGGGCGCAGATCGACGGTTTCACCGCCACCACCCGCGTGAGCGCGATGGTGCAGGGTCAATACACGGCGCAGGTCACGCGCCAGTTGCCTGCTATCCAAGGCGCCGCCGCCGGAACGCCGAGTGTCGCGGCAAAGGCGTCCAAACAGGCGCTCATCGGCGCGCTCCCGACGCCGAGCTTCCTTGCGGACGTGAAGTAACAAGTCTCTCGGACGGCAATCATCGGGCTAGAGCAATCAGGAATGGCAAAGAAAAAGGATCGGGCATTCTTCATCTGCCCGCGCTGGAACGAGGTAGCGGATACCTCTCGAATCGGGGCGTCAAGCATGACGACACCGATCCACATCAACGAAAAAACCCTGGCCGCGATCAAGGGAGGGCGGCCCGTCGCTCGATCAACGCTCCGCAAGGCGTTGCTGGCCGCGCGTCAGGCGTCGGGGTCGATGTTCGATGTCGATGCGTACATCGTGGACCAGCGCACCACTCAGTCGCGGTGAACTGAGCGAGGCCGCAACGGCCAGAGTGCCGGCGAGCGCAGCGGCTCGCGCCGCGTCCCGATGGAGCAACCGCTGCCCGAGATCCGTTCTCCGCAGTCGCGCAGCTGATCCGCCTCACGAAAGGCCAACTCCCGCGGTAAGATCCCCGCCGTCACTTGGATCATGCTTTATCTCATTCCGACGGAGCGGAAAGATGTGTCTGTTTCTCGTTCTCTTTTTGTGCTCGGCCGTCGTGGAACGATGCGGAGGCCCGAACTACTTTTCCCGTAATTCCCGGCTAGGCGAATTTAATTCCCGGTTAGGCGGGTACGAATTCCCGTTTCGCGCTGCTACGGGAACTCACCGCAAGGGCTTGATTTGGCATACCGTTTTGGCGGCCAATCGGCGGTTGCGCGGGGAAAATCGAAAAAAATCCCGTCTCCGCGGGAAAAACCGGGAATTTAGCCCCCGCTGGCGGAACGGGTAACGACGCAGCCTCCCGACAATGGCGGCGATCGGCGTTCCGGACCCAAAGCCGCAGGCTTGGGGTACCCGTCACCATCAAACTCGGTCCACTCCTGTACTGTCTGAATGAGCCGGAGCACTAGGACCGATGTCAGCTGACGCCATCTCGAAAATCTTTATGGCTTCCTTATGTCGACAAAGACTGATGCCCCTCGAATCTTAACGCTTGACTGTGCATTTGATGCGGTCAGCCAATCCCGCCTCGGTTGCTGCGCTACGAGCGTGCCCGAGAAGGGACGAACTCGTGGTAGCAGAATGCTCTCGGGCTTTTTGACATTCGTTGCTCCGGCGCCGGCGGTGCCCGCATAGGCTGCATGCCCCTTGCCCCGACGAACCCTGTTGAGGTGATCGCTATGCTTGATTTCGTGCTGCTCGCGACCGGCGTCGGTTTTTTCGTCGCTTCCGTCCTTTACGTGCTCGCCTGCGAAAGAATGTGAGACAGCCATGCTGTTCGATTACATCCTCGGCTCGATGGTGACCATCGTGATCATGGTCTATCTCGTCTACGCGCTAATCAACCCCGAGCGGTTCTAGGAGCTCTCGATGACCATCACCGGATGGCTCCAGATCGCGCTGTTCGGCGTGATCGTGATTTTGATCACCCGGCCGTTCGGCGGCTACATGACGCGCGTCTTTGCCGGCGAGCGGACGTTTCTCAGCCCGGTTCTGCGGCCCGTCGAACGCGCGGTCTACTGGTGCTGCGGGGTCGATGAGAAAGAAGAGCAGCACTGGCTGACCTATGCCGTCGCGATGCTGTTGTTCAGCGTCGTCGGCTTCCTGACGTTGTACGCGCTGCAGCGGCTGCAGTGGTATCTGCCGTTCAACCCGCAGGAACAGACCGGCGTCGAACCGAGCAGCGCCTTTAACACCTCGGTCAGCTTTGTCACCAACACGAACTGGCAGTCCTACGTGCCGGAAACCACGATGGGCTACCTCGTGCAAATGGCCGGGCTGACGGTGCACAATTTCGTCTCGGCGGCGACCGGCATCGCGCTCGCGCTCGCGCTCATTCGCGGCTTTGCGCGTCGGGAGGCAAAGGCGATCGGTAATTTCTGGGTCGATCTGACCCGTACGACGCTCTATGTGCTGCTGCCGCTGTCGATCGTC
>Ga0070717_10000556_pt1 | contig 23693 bp, 16 predicted proteins | sample LARL113metaG_FD_71366 | JGI IMG/M metagenome (GOLD analysis project Ga0070717, IMG submission 71366) | Corn, switchgrass and miscanthus rhizosphere microbial communities from Kellogg Biological Station, Michigan, USA - LAR L11-3 metaG | ecosystem: Host-associated > Plants > Roots > Rhizosphere ...
CCGGCAAAGCTTCGATTGTGACCCAGTGGAGCTGAATATTCTGCCGCACCGTGATGTCGGCGGTTCCGCGTGCATATCGATCGGTAACATCAGCGATGGTGCGCAGTTGGCGCGAGCGCAGCAGTCCGTTCGGTATCCGGATCCGCACCATGAAGTAGGGCAGCGCTTTGCCTTCCCCACCCTGCCCGCCGACAACGCCAGCTCCGTCGCCTTGCGTGTACACTCCCCACCAGCGGAAATATGTTCCCAGCCATTCAGGCGGAATCGCGCTGAAGCCTTGGCGCGAGAAGAGGCGAATCTCTTCTAGCCCTTCCCACGGATTCTTCTCCCGCTTTAATCGCTCTGCGCGCTGCGCTTTTGTTTCTGTGTTTGTGGGCATAAAAAACCACCGCCAGCAACCTTGTGCTGGCGGTGGGTATGAGTGCCGGGTTCTAAATAAAACTTAGCTCAGCAGCCTCCCTGCGCCAGACACACGCATAGAACAACAAGAACAACATGCGCACATCTGGCAGAAAGAATTCATGCTCTTGCGATACTAGAGAACAGCACTGAGATGAGTCAACCTGCTTCCGGGATTCAGGTATGAAAAATTTTAATTCGGCTAATCGGTAAAACCCGAAGCTGCAACTCGAACGCCTCGTTATGTCTATCCAAAAAGATAGGCCGGCTATCTAGGCAGATAGACAGTCGGCACTCGAGGTCTTTTTCCACCACGACCGAGGCACGGAAGCACCTGTATTTTCAGTTACCTATATAGGCCTTAAGCACGGCGTGATGTTCTTGTCCCTAAGCACTGTTCGGCTACAAAGTTGCGGGATTTACGGGTACAAACCCGAGTTGGCAATGTTGAATTCGACAAAAGATCGAACTTGCGCCTCACGGGACCGATCCAGGATCTCCAACAACTCGCAATAAAACTAGCTGGAATGCACCCGAATTTCAAAAAGGAGACTGTATGAAATCTAGCTCTCACATCTGCTGCATCCTGCCGCCACACATTTTGCACAAGCTCTCAGAGCACCCAGAACACCGCCAGCGAGCCTTGCGCGTCTTGGCGATCACCGAGCGGTTGCGCGGGCGCCGTGAAGTGTTCGCTCAATTCGCTGCGGGATTATCCGCCGGACAGAAACGCCGCACCATCTACGACGCACAGCATCAAACTGATCTTCCTGGAACGTTGATAAGGGGCGAAGGCGATGACAAGCCCTCGCTCGATGTCGCAATCAATGAAGCCTACGATTTTTCCGGCGCCACATACGATTTTTATCAGAACGCATACAATCGCAATTCCGTAGACGGTCATGGTCTTCGCCTCGACTCGACGGTGCATTATGACCAGCAATTCGATAACGCGTTTTGGGACGGGCGGCAGATGGTTTACGGAGATGGCGACCGCATGCTGTTTGACCGCTTCACGAAATGTATTGACGTGGTCGGGCACGAACTCACGCACGGCGTCACGCAATATACCGCTGGGTTGAGCTATCACGGACAATCAGGCGCTTTGAACGAGTCCATGTCCGACGTGTTCGGCTCACTGGTGAAGCAAATGGCCGCCGGCCAAACTGCCGACAAAGCCGACTGGCTGATCGGTGCCGGGCTGTTTATGCCAAACGTAAGCGGCGTCGCGCTGCGTTCGATGAAAGATCCCGGTACGGCTTACAACGATCCGCAGCTCGGGCAGGACCCTCAACCCGCCAACATGGCGAATTATCTGGACACCACTGACGACAATGGGGGTGTACACATCAATTCGGGCATTCCAAATCACGCCTTCTATCTCACTGCTACGAAGATCAGCGGGTTTGCCTGGGAGAAAGCGGGCCGGATTTGGTATGTGACACTCACGACTAGACTGCAGGCTGATTCCGATTTCCAGGCTGCTGCTGACCTCACGTTCGCGGTCGCAGGCGAGCTGTATGGCTCCGGCAGCGCTGAGCAACAGGCCGTCCAGGGCGGTTGGGAGGAAGTGGGAATCACCGTGAATCCTACTTTTGCGAGCCAGCTGGCCCGACCGGCAAAGACCGCGGCTTAAGAACGCGAATTACTCGAACTCACAGGACCTGACTAGCGCAGGTCCTTTCTTTTTGGGGCATACTTTCCTTCAAACGCATAGAATATCCGTGCCTTTCGTCTTTGGAGAAACAGCCATGCAGATTTACTTGGAGCGGAGCGGGGGATTTGCGGGATTGCGATTGGCCCATGACATCGACTCCGCAGCTCTGTCTCCGGAACAAGAAGCGGAGCTGAACCATCTCATTGAGCAATCGCATTTGTTTGAACTTCCCCCGGTACTGCGAGCGGGGCATCCCGGCGCGGACCGGTTTCAATACAAACTGCGCGTGAAACGTGATTCGCAGGAGCATTCGGTCGAGCTCGATGAAGCCGCCATGCCGCCAAGTCTGCGGCCGCTCATCAATTGGGTGATGGCATCGAGACGCAAGGCTTAACGCTAGCATTTAGGCAATGTGCTAAGTTTTGGCTGGAGTCGCAGTCCCAAAAATGTACCAACTCCCATCCGTTCAGGTGAGAAAGCCAACATGATGCGAAAATTTTATTCGGCTGTCCTCTTCTCCCTCTTTAGCTTCCTGCTGGCCGTGGCTCCTATCGCGGCGCAAACTTCAGCAACACAATCAACCACCCAGATCGAGCAGCGCGTCGACTCCATTCTCAGCCACATGACGCTCCAGCAGAAAATCGACGTGCTGGGTGGAGTAGATGATTTCTATATCCGCAGCTTTCCCGATCTGAATATTCCCCGCCTTAAGATGGCCGATGGCCCCCTCGGCGTCCGCAATTACGGCCCCGCAACGACAATGGCAGGCGGGATTTCGCTTGCCGCCACTTGGGATCCTGAACTGGCCGAGCGAGTCGGCACCGAGATCGGCCGCGACGCTCGTGCCCGGGGCGTGCACTTCATGCTCGGCCCGGGCGTGAATATTTACCGTGCGCCCTTGAATGGCCGGAACTTCGAATACTTCGGCGAGGACCCGTTTCTCGCCTCTCGGATTGCCGTCGGTTATATCAAAGGAATGCAGCGCCAGGGTGTAAGCGCCACCATTAAGCATTTCATGGGGAATAACTCCGAGTTCGACCGCCACAACACCGACTCAAGCATTGACGAACGCACAATGCGAGAAATTTATCTACCCGCGTTCGAAGCCGCCGTGAAAGAAGCCCATGTGGGCGCGATCATGGACTCTTACAATCTCACCAACGGCGAGCACATGACGCAAAACGGACACTTGAATACTGATGTCGCCAAGAAGGAATGGGGATTTGACGGCATTATGATGTCGGATTGGACTTCCACGTACGACGCGGTCGCTGCCGCTAATGGCGGGCTTGATCTCGAAATGCCATCGGGCGTGTTTCTGAACCGAAAGAATTTAGAACCAGCGATCCAGCAAGGAAAGGTTTCGGTGGCGACGATCGATGGCAAAGCTCGTCGCATCCTGCGAACGGCCGCGCGGTTTGGCTGGCTCGACCGCGATCAAAGCGATTACTCCATCCCTCGTTTCAACATGCAGGGGCGGCAAGTGGCACTGCAATCCGCACGCGAAGGAATGGTTCTACTGAAGAATGACAGCAACTTGCTGCCGCTCGATAAAACAAAAATAAAATCCATCGCTGTCATCGGACCGGACGCTTATCCTGCCGTACCGGTCGGCGGCGGCAGCGCGCGGGTGCAACCGTTCGCCGCAGTGAGCTTTCTTGAAGGCATCAGTAATTTTCTTGGAAGTAATACGAAAGTTCTCTACAGTCGCGGCATTCCGAAACTTGGCGAACTGGCTGATGCCACACAATTCTCCACTGCTGGGAATAACGGCCACCCAGGAGTTTCTGCCGAATACTTCGCCAACAAACAGCTCCAGGGTACTCCCGTCGTAACTCGAACTCAGCAGCACATCAACTTGGGGATTGATTCCAAAACGAACTTTCCCGAGGGGACACAATCTTCACGCTGGACGGGCTATTTCACTCCGCAGAGCTCGGGATCATACGACATTTTTGTGGCGTCCACAGGTGAAGATGGAGGGTTCTTTCGGCTTTATCTTGACGACAAACTCGTGTTTGACAACTGGGCTTCCTCCAAGGCTCTGGTGAGTTACACCACGTTTCCGCTTGAGGTGAAGTCCCATAAGGTTGTTCTCGAGCAGCACGGTCGGGGCGATTGGCTTGGTGTGCGATTGCAGATGGGAATTGTCCGCCAAGGAAAGTACGTTGATGCCGATGCTAAGGAGCTTGCAGCCAACGCCGATGCAGTGGTCTTAGCTGTCGGCTTCAATTATGCGAGCGAGAGTGAAGGCGCGGACCGTACCTTTGGCCTTCCGCCCGGGCAAGACGAACTCATTCGGGAAATCGCCGCCGCCAACAAGAATACGATTGTGGTTGTGACCTCTGGCGGGAATGTAAACAGTAATGCCTGGCTCGATCGCGTTCCTGCGATGCTCGAAGCATGGTATCCCGGACAAGAGGGCGGAACAGCGCTGGCTGAAATTCTGTTCGGCGACGTAGATCCATCAGGGCGGTTACCTGTGAGTTTCGAACGCCGCTGGGAAGACAATCCCGTTCACGAAAGCTACTATCCCCAGCCCGGCACGAACCGCATCGTATATAAGGAAGGCATTTTCGTAGGCTATCGCGGTTATGAACATAATGGGACAAAGCCGCTCTTTCCTTTCGGATATGGACTCTCCTACGCCACATTTAAGTACAACAATCTTGAGATCAAGCCGCGGGCATCGGGCGACAGCTACGATGTTTCACTTGAGGTGACTAACACAGACCAGCGCGAAGGGGCCGAAGTGGTACAGGTTTATGTTAGCGATACGCACGCGAAGGTGCCTCGGCCCGCAAAAGAGCTGAAGGGTTTCGCCAGAGTCAATCTCCATCCTGGAGAAACAAGAAGAGTGACTGTTCCTTTGGATGCGCGCGCGTTTGCCTACTACGACACCGAAGCCAAGCAGTGGCGGCACGATCCTGATAGTTTTGATGTGCTGGTCGGACATTCGTCAGAACAGATAGAGTTGCGCGGCAAGATCACGCTAGCAGCAGCGGTAGGAAAGTAAGCTGGAGGGGATCTGCAATCTCGATATAATTTGCAACGATTGAAATATTCATTTAGCCGATGGCTGCGGAATTGGTTCGGGCACTGCTGCCCCGTCTGCGCGTGGATCGGAGCCAGCGAAGTTTACGCCGGTTTTGGAATTGTGGAGCACCGCCTGGCCGCGTCCCATCCAGGATGAATATTCCTGCCGGACGTTCAAGTTGTGCCCCTTGCGCCTCAACTCGTCGAGCACTTCAGGCTTTACTCGCGATTCGATGGCGATATCGCAATTTAGCGATTCATCGCGAATGGTGAACCGGGGCGCCTCTACGGCAGCCTGAACGTTCATTCCGTAATCGACAATGTTTGAAACAAATTGCGCGTGGGCCAGCGGCTGATTGGAGCCGCCCATGATCCCGAATCCGATGTGGATGTCGTCTTTTTCCATGAAAGCGGGAATGATGGTATGAAAGGGACGCTTGCGTGGCGCGAGCGCATTGGGGTGGCCGGGATCGAGGGAGAAAAGCCCGCCGCGATCCTGCAGCACAAATCCCATGCCGAGGACCGCAACGCCTGAGCCGAAGGAGTCGTAGTTGCTCTGGATCAGCGAAGCGATGTTACCGTCTTTATCGACTGCGGCCAGATATGTCGTGTCACTCATCGCAGGATTTCCATTTACTGGCGTGCAGTTTGCCTTATCAGGGTTAATGAGCGCGGCGCGTTGCTCGGCATAATCTTTCGCGAGCAGGCCTTTGGCCGGAACTTTGGTGAAACGTGGGTCGGCGTTGTAGCGGTAAAGATCGATATAAGCGAGCTTCATGCCTTCGATTTTCTTGTGCAGCTCGACCGCACCCTGTGGACCGGCTTTGTCCGGCGGCTGGGTTGCCATGATGTTCAGCATCTCGAGGGCGGCCATTCCCTGCCCGTTCGGAGGCAGTTCGTAAATTTTCCAGCCGCGATAATCGATCGAGAGCGGCTCAACCCACTCGGCGGAAAATTCGGCGAGGTCATCGGCTTGCATGGTTCCGCCGAGTGCTGCCGAGGTCTTTAGAATGGCTTGCGCGATCTCGGCTTTGTAGAACGCATCGCGCCCCTGGTCCGCAATCAGACGTAATGCTCTGGCGAGATCAGGGTTGGAGAACATTTCACCAATCTCTGGCGGCTTGCCATGCGGAAGGTAAATTCTCTGCGCCTCGGAAGTCCGCTTTAGCTTGTCGAGCGAGTCGGCCCAATATCCATGGATGAACTCGGGCACGGGATATCCATGTTCTGCGTAGTAAATCGCGGGTCCAAAAATCTCTTTCCACGGCAGCTTTCCGAAACGCTTGTGGGCCTGACTCCATCCTTCAACCGCTCCTGGAACGGTTACGCTATGAATGCCGTCCTGAGGCATGGTCGTAATTCCCTGCTGTTTCAAAAAATCAATCGACAGGCTGCGCGGCGCCCAGCCGCTGGCATTCAGGCCGTACAGTTTGCCGCTCTTCGCGTCCCAATAAATCAGGAAGAGATCGCCGCCAATGCCGTTCATCATCGGCTCGGTGACACCGAGCACAGCATTGGCTGCAATGGCCGCGTCGATCGCCGAGCCCCCACGCGCCAGAATCTGCGCGCCGGCCTGAGACGCGAGAACATGGCTGGTCGCGACGATTCCATGGTCGCTGATGACCATGGACCGTCCGTAGGAACGCTCCTGAGCTGAAACGGACATCGCAAGCAGGGCAAGCAAGCTCAATAGGATAGCGGATCGAAGCATGCATCCTCCAGATCTTCGAACCTGATTAAACGGAATAGAAAGAGTACTACAGTGAACATGAATGAGGGCGTCCGCGCCTGCATCGCTCAGGGTGAGGCTCTACTGAGTAGAAGGTGATTGCTGCGTCGGATACACCTCGGTTGCGGTTCGACCAAACGCGAATTTCAGTACCCATTCGCTGGAGACTGGCTGATTATCGATCTGCGGTGGCGTGAACGTCCAATCGCGCGATGCTTGCATAGCGAGACGAGCGAAATACTTGCTTGGTCCAGGAGACAGAAAACTCGCTTCCGTAACATTGCCGGACTGATCCACAGCTAGCTTTACGCGCACTCTTACTTTGCCTTCAATTGTGTTTCTAGCGCTCTGCGACACCGCGGGAAGCGCTTGGTGGAGAACCGATCCCGGGACAATGCCATTGCCTGACGCGCGCTCCGGCTCGGATTTAACCGGGGGCGGAAAGGGCTCGATATTGTTGTTATTGGAACTCCGCTCGCTGGTGATTTGCGACGACTGCGTGCGCGGCTGATTGCGAAATAGCTTCGGGCCTGTGAGCATTGCCAGCAAAAGCACCACGGCCACAATCGCTGGAATCAGGTATCGCCGGTTTGATTTCGCCGTCTCTGTATCTCCTGCAACGATTTCCTCAGCAGTGGTCGCCCCGCGCGTTTCCCGAGGAGATTGTAGTTGTGACGCAATTACCCGCAGAGTCCAGCGGCTTTGCGGATCGCGCACCAGGCAGTGCCGCGCAATGTCAGCAAAATGTGGTGGCACGGTATTCGGCAGAAACAATTTCTCCCTTCCAACCGGAGCACGCTGGCTTAATGCCTCGACCATGGTTACGCCAAGGGACCACACATCTGAAGGTGGAGACACGCTTCCCATCGAGATTTCCGGCGCGTCGTAAACTGTCGTCTGTGCCCGCATACCGCGCTCGCCCGCAGCGACGACTCCGTCGCATGAAATCTTGAGTTGCTCCTTCACCGCCATGATATTTGCCGGTTTAATATGACCATGAACCAAACCTTGCTTATGAAGATAGATCAAGACGTCTACCACTGAATGGAGCAGTTCCTGCGCTTCCGCCTGCGTCAGCGCACGGTGTGGCAAAATCTGTGACAGATTTTCTTCGGCATATTCCATCACGAGGTAGACAAATTCCGTGTTGCCCAGCTCGCAGCGCCCCATCCCAAACACACGCAGTAAATGAGGATGAGACAATTTGGCCAGCCTCCGCCAGCGCGCCAACCGGCTCTCGGCATTTTCTAAATCGGCAGGAACCAGCTTGATCGCTGCCTTGTTGCGTTCGGCTCCTCCGATCTCCGTAACAAAAACGGCACTTTGGCCGGAGCCTCCCAGGTATTCACCCAGGAGAAACTGCCGATTAATGAGCTGGCCTTCCCAGCGCTTCCAGGTTTCGATCATTTCACCAGTCTGCATCACCTCACCTGCCTTAGCGGGTTATTGTATGCGAGCTTCTGCTGTGAGTATCAGCGGAAATGGGACATACACTTGGGAACCCGTGGGTTACCCGGGTCACCACCATTGGCTTGCCCCGCTGGGAAAACCGCCTGAGTGTACGGGATTTGTCCATTTCGTCTTTCCTGCTGTATACATGTGCGCTGCGCGCAAACACAAGAGTCAATTTGAATCGGCTGAACCAAGGTATGTTCACGAGAATTTTCATCCTTCTGTTCGCTTATTTCCAACTCGTTCCGCTCAGGGCCGATGCACCTTCACGGCGCTTCGAATTGAAGGCCGAATCGCCAGAATTTTGGAAGCTCATAGATCATAATGCCCAGCTCACCCGGATTGGCATGGGCTTCGGCTTTACCGAAGGACCGGTGTGGGACCCATCCGGTTTTCTCTACGTTAGCGATGAAGTCCAGAACAAGATTTATCGCCTTTATCTCGACGGACGCAAAGAAGAAGTCATTGCATTGGGGGATCCTGACGGAAATACATATGACCGGCAGCATCGCCTGATCGATTGCGCCAGCGTGCTGCGGGCAATTATTTCGGTCACTCCCGACGGCCACTACACAGTTTTGGCCGAGCACTATGATGGGAAGAAATTCAACAGTCCAAATGACGTAATCATTGGTCCGGATGGCGCAATGTATTTCACCGATCCAGCGCTCGACCTTCCTGAAGGACAGAAGCAGGAAATTCCATTCCAGGGCGTTTACCGCCTCGATGAAAAAGGCAACGTTCGCCTGCTCACCAAAGATCCGACTCAGCCCAACGGTCTGGCGTTTTCACCTGATGGAAAGCGTTTTTATGTTGACGACAGCGAGAAAAGAAATATACGTGTTTACGACGTTGCTCCCGACGCGACTCTGAGCAATGGCCGGATTTTTGGCGAGGAACCAGGTGGAAAAGACGATGGTGTACCGGATGGAATCAAGGTCGACAAAAAGGGGAACTTATACGTCGCTGGCCCCAAGGGAGTTTGGGTGTGGGACGCCCAGGGTCATCACCTCGGCACTATCGTTGTTCCGGAACAACCCGCAAATCTCGCCTGGGGAGATGTTGATTACCGCACGTTGTACATCACCGCGACCACGTCCGTGTATCGGTTGCGCATCAAGGCGCAGGGATTCGTGCCATACCTGCACCACTGACCTCTTAGCGACAAGGACAACCATGAACTTCATCTATTTGATGAGGAATTATTCGCGATCCGTACTGATATGCGTGATTTGCATCTTAGCTCTATTCACGTGCTCTCCATTGTTTTCACAAACGATTCGCATCGACACTACTCACCCCGTGAAGTCCCTCATTCCCACGGAAGCTCTGGGAGCGGGCATTGACCGCCTTCCCACTGCTGCGACTGACAAGCTCTTCACCGAAGCCACAATCAAACAGGTGCTCAGCGCCGGATGGCAACCGGTGAGTTACCGGCAGAATACAGAATTATTCGTCGAAGCCTGGCACTGGAATCCGCAGGGCACATGGAGCGATCCCAGCGGCAAGGGGTACTTTGTTGGGAATCCAAAGCCGGGCGATTTTATCCGGCACTCGTTCGGATATTTTCTGCCTCATCGTGGTTTCACCCGCAACGACGGCACCGACCAGAATGGATTCTCTCGCATAACGGACGGCAGCACAGACACGTATTGGAAAAGCAATCCTTATCTGAGTAAGGCATTCACCGGGGAAGATGACTCGAAGTATCCGCAATGGGTTGTCATGGATTTAGCAACAACTCATCCCGTCGATGCCATCCGCATCGCTTGGGGAGAACCTTATGCGCGGCGTTATCTCGTGCAGTACTGGACTGGAGAGGACCCGATCAAGCAGCCCACGAAAGGGGCATGGCTCACGTTTCCAGGCGGCGCCATCGTGGACGGCTCCGGCGGGACCAAAAATCTTCAGCTTACGTCGTCTCCGATGCCGGTGCGGTATTTGCGAATCTGGATGACGGAATCTTCCAACACCTGCGACAGCCACGGCTCAGCCGATCGGCGGAACTGCGTCGGCTATGCTATTCGCGAAATTTATCTGGGCACAACCTCTGCGGGTGGAAAGTTCTATGACCTTGTCCGGCATACGCCTGATCCGGATCAGACCACAACTTACTGCTCGTCCGTGGATCCGTGGCACGAGCCGTCAGATATCAACGACAAGAAAGATCAGGTGGGATTCGATCTTTTCTACACCAGCGGCTACACGCGCGGCCTGCCCGCGATGATACCGATTGCGCTGATCTACGGTACGCCGGAAGATTCCGCAAACCAGATCGCGTATCTGAAAGCGCGCGGCTATCCGATTTCTTTTGTAGAGATGGGCGAGGAGCCTGACGGCCAGTACATGCTTCCGGAAGATTACGGAGCACTTTGCCTGCAATGGGCCACGGCGCTGCACAAAGTCGATCCTAGGCTCAAGCTGGGTGGGCCAGTATTTCAGGGGGTGAACGAAGATATTCAGGTTTGGCCGGATGCGCAGGGGCGGACTTCCTGGCTGGGAAGATTCGTAGATTATTTGAAAGCTCACAATCGTCTGTCGGACCTAGCGTTCATGTCGTTCGAGCATTATCCGTTTGAACCGTGCAAGATCGCGTGGAGCACGCTTTATGAGGAACCGGAGCGCATCAGCCACATTATGCAAGTCTGGCGTGACGATGGAGTACCGGCAAACGTTCCGTTCTACATCAGCGAACTGAATATTGCGTGGAATACGGGCGAATCGTTTGTGGATACATTCGGAGCCTTGTGGCTGGCGGATTTTGCCGGTGCGTTCTTCGCTGCTGGCGGTGACGGCCTGTATTACTTCCATTATCCTCCGATGGGTCTTCACCAAGGCTGCGGCAGCTCAATCGGAACTTTTGGGATGTTCACTGCCGATTCCAACTATCAAATTCAACAATTCACGTCGCAATATTTCGCCAGCAAAATGATTACGCAGGAATGGGTGCAGCCGGGGAATGGAGCGCATCAGGTCTTCGCTGCGGCGAGTGATGTGCACGATCCCCCCGGACATGTTCTGGTAACTGCCTATGCGCTGCATCGGCCCGATGGACAATGGGCACTGATGATTGTTAATAAAGATCAGGAAAACTCGCATGCGGTTCGGATTAATTTTGAGAACGATGCTGCCAATTCGCAGAATTCTTTCTCCGGCCCAGTCGACGTGATTACCTTTGGCAGCGAGCAGTACCAGTGGCATCCGACGGTGACTGGAGGATCGGCTGATCCTGACGGCCCGGCGGCACGCTCTCGGATGACCGCTGCTGCGAACACGAAGTTTACTCTGCCCAAAGCCTCGATCACTGTTCTGCGGGGGAAGATCGCGGCCAGCGGGGCTGCGGCGGCGAAATCCAAATAGTCTCAGAACCAGCTTGCTGGTTCGCGTTCAGACTGCGTATGATGCGGCGTTCATGGCTGCACAAAACATTCCCGCCCCGGTGAAGCTGCGCGAGAAGGCGCAGTTGATGACGGCCTCTGAAATGGAAGCCGCCCTTGCCCGAATTGCCGCCGAAATCGTCTCGAGGAATAAGGGGGTGGAGGGCTTGGGATTCGTCGGAATCCGCCGCCGTGGTGTGCCTATGGCGGAACGCCTGGGGAAGCTGATCGAGCGCACGCGCGGCATGACCGTTCCTGTCGGAAGCCTCGGCATCAGCTTCTATCGTGACGATCTTTCCACGCTCGGGCCGAAACCAGTGGTGCAGGAATCGCAAATAGAATTCCCGCTTGAGGCCAGCAAGATCATCTTAGTCGATGATGTGCTCTTCACCGGGCGCACGACGCTGGCTGCGTTGGAGGCGCTGATTTCGCAGAACCGGCCGATTCAATTGCAATTATGCGTGCTGATTGACCGCGGTCATCGCGAGTTGCCGATAGCCGCCGATTTCGTGGGCCGCACCGTCGCAACCACCATGAATGAAGTAATCGAGGTAAAGTTCATGGAGACGGACGGAATGGAGAAAGTTCTGCTGATGGAAAAAACGTAGCGCGGATCTAACACGTTGCGTTTTGAAGGGGCACGGCCTCTCGCGTACGGGAAGTCGTTTACGACGATGCTGGCGTAGGCCCGGACGCCCTCGTCCGGGCGGGCGAGCGCAGTTCGCCTGGTCTTGCATAAAGCCCAATCTGCGGAGCTTCGCTCCGCCGGGCGGGTGAGGGCACCCGCCGCTACGTAGTCGTGTTGCGCACCGCCCACTCTGTGTCAAATCGTTTCCGGTCGTAGAACGACTTCTGCGTCCCTACTCCAGTAGTTGAAAGTCCCGCATAAAGATTTGCCCGCTGAACCGCCTCGCGCTCGGGCAATCCCTCGCCAAGAAAAACTGCAAAGCTCCCGATAAATGCATCACCCGCGCCCGTGCTGTCGATGCTTTTCAGCGTGAATGCCGGCAAGTGCTCCATGCCGTCACGGCCAGCCAGCAAGGAACCGTTGGCGCCGAGCGTGATGATGACACGACCGATGCCATCAGCCAGTAGCTTGGCCGCACACTTTTTCGCGTCGTCAAGATTCCGGACAGGCATTCCGGTGATCGTCTCAGCTTCACTTTCGTTGGGAACGAAGTAATCCAGGTCTTTGACCCCTTTAATGTCGATCGGCTGACCCGGGGCGGGATTCAGGATGCAGCGAATCCCATGCTTTCGCGCAAAAGCAATTGTGTAATACACGGTCTCAAGGGGAATTTCGAACTGCAGGACAATGCAATCGACGGTCCTCAGGGTCTCGGCAGCGGCATCGACATCGGCAGACTTGAGTTCGTCGTTGGCGCCCTTCACCACGAAAATCCGGTTCTGGCCGCTGGATTCCACGAAGATTGGCGCCACGCCGCTGGACACGCCTTCGACCTGTTTCACATGGGTGGCATCGATGCCGAGCTTCTTGAAATTTTGTATTGTCGCCGGGCCGAACAAATCGCTGCCGACTCTGGCCACCATGAATACTTCTGCGCCGCACAATTTCGAGGCCACGGCCTGGTTGGCGCCCTTGCCGCCAAACCCCAGATCGAACTTCTGGCCGAAAATAGTCTCGCCAGGTTTGGGGAACCGGTCGGTGAAAGTAGTCAGATCAACATTGGCACTGCCAACTACCGCGATTCGGGGGCGTTTGGGCATGGGAATTCGATCTTGAAAACTCACTTCCACGTACGAAACCCAAAATCAAAGAACGCCGAGTCTATTCAGCGGCCCTGATTGTGTCAACGAGCTTTCCAGGGGAAGTGGGGGCCGCCTCATACCGGATACATGCCCCTCGCAATCGGCAACGTGGATTCGCCCGCATCTATGTGCAATATCGTTCCGGTCACCTGTGATGACTCGTCGCTGAGTAAATATGCGACGGCGTAAGCAGCATCGAGCGGCTTCTGCTGACGCCCGAACCGCAGCTTCTCCCCTTCCTTCCGCAGCAATTCTTCGCCATGCCCTTGTGCGCGCTGGATTGCCAGTTCTCCCTCCGTCAGCACCCAGCCAGGGATCACGTAGTTCACTCGTATGCGGTCATCGCTCAGCGCTCCGGCCAATGTCCGCGTTAGCGACAGCAATCCTCCTTTTGCAGCTCCATACGCCACAAGGTTCGGCAAGCTCTGGATCCCGCAAATGGATCCAATATTCACGATGCTGCCGCTCTTCGCTTCCCGCATTCTCGGCACAGCATGTTTGCAACAGTAGAATGCGCTTCGCAGGTTAACTTGCAGGATCTGCTCCCAAAGTTCAGTAGTAGTCTCCTCGAGCGTAGCTCGCGGGAACCAGCCGGCATTATTCACCAAGCCGTTCAGTTTTCCATAGCTCTGCACGGCCTTTTCTATCAGCGCTGCACATTGTTGTTCCTCCCTCACGTCAGCAGGACAGAAGAGGGCTTCGCCGCCGTCTTTGCGAATGCTCGCGGCCGATTGTTCACCGCGCTCTCTTTGAACGTCCCCGAGAACGACCATGGCGCCTTCTGCGGCAAGAAGGCGGGCGCACCCGAAGCCGATTCCCTGTGCTGCCCCAGTGACAACGATAACTTTGCCTTGAAGTCTATTGCTCATTTGTACCGTTCTGGCTGAAGGTCGACGTGAACCCGTTATTTGACGAATTCTGATTGTATTTTGGAAAAAGGAGCGAGCAAAGACGTATGCAGCAGCTTGGGATCTACTCCTTGGAAAATGTGAGATTTCGTGCTCTTCGCAGTAGCGACAGGTCATTCCCCGTACGGCACCCAGACATTTTTCATCTGGACCGCGTGCTCGAGGAACCAGCGGCCTTCGCCCTGCTTCACGTCAAACCAGTCAATGGCGCGGCCTTCGTTGGTAAAGACCTGCTTGAGATTTCCGACAGAAAAAGATTTTGCCGCCGCGGCGCTTGCTTCGTCCGCAAAGCACCAGATGGCGGCAACGTCGTCGTGCTCGGCGAGCGTCTTCAGAAGCTGGGATTGGTAACCAGTAACGATATTCACTGCTCCCCCCGGCAAATCGCTGGTGTCGAAAAGCTGGTAGAGATCGCCGGCGATCAGAGGATAGGTTTCCGACGGGATCGCAATCGCGGTATTGCCCATCGCGATCACCGGCATAACGAGGGACAGAAATCCGAGCAGCGGAGCTTCATTCGGGCAAATGATCGCGACTGTGCCGATCGGTTCGTTCATTGCGATGGTGACATTGCGGAATGGCGGATCATGCACTGCACCTTCAAGCTTGTCAGCCCAGGCAGCATAAGAGAAGATGCGCTCGATGCCGGCGTTCACCTCGGCCGTAGCTTGAGATTGCCCCACCGCTGCGGCAAGACGGCGGACAATCTCTTCGCAGCGCTGCGACAGATTCTCCGCCATGTAGTAAAGAACCTGCGCGCGATTGTGGGCTGTCCCGTTACTCCAACCCGAAGCTTTACGCGCCGCCTCAACTGCATTACGAATGTCTTTTCGGTTGCCCAGCGGCACTTCGCCGAGCAGCCTTCCATTCCCGTCGCGCACTTCCATGCTGTAGCCGGAATCCGGGCGCGCCTGCTTGCCTCCGATGTAGAGCTTCACCGTTCGGTCAATCGCCGGTAGCGCCACATCAGAATCCTCGCTTGGTTTCTCACCGGCAGCCGCTTTGGGCACAGGCAGCACAGGAGCATTCTTGAACCACGTAGGCTCGAGATATTCCAGCAGGCCTTCCCTGCCTCCTTCGCGTCCGTAGCCGCTTTCGCGGTATCCACCGAATCCGCACGAGGCGTCGAACAAATTCGTGCAATTGACCCAGACCACTCCGGCTTTGAGTTGTGCTGCGACATGAAGCGCAACGTTGATGCTCTCGCTCCACACGCATGCAGCCAGACCATAAACCGTGTTATTGGCCAGCTCGACTGCCTCGCTGGGCGTTCGGAAGGTCATCGCCGCGAGCACCGGGCCAAAGATTTCCTGCTGCGCCACGATCGAGGTTGGATGCACATTGCTCAGAAGTGTTGGCGGAAAGTAAAGTCCGCGCGAAGGCAATTCGATCTGCGGCTGCCAGCAGGTTGCGCCCTCGGCGACCCCTTGATCCACCAATCGCTTGATCCGATCTAGCTGGATGCGGTCAACTATGGCGCCCAAGTCAATGGCTTTATCGAGCGGCGGCCCGGCGCGCAGCGTCCCCATGCGGTCGCGCACTTTCATGATGAGCGGTTCGGCAATGCTCTCCTGCATCAGCAGCCGGGAGCCGGCACAGCAAACCTGACCCTGGTTAAACCAGATTCCATCCACCAAGCCTTCGACCGCACTATCAAGGTCTGCATCTTCGAAGATGATGAACGGCGACTTGCCGCCTAGCTCCAGGGAAATCTTCTTGTGGCTGTTCGCAGTGGCGGCACGGATCGCGCGCCCAACTTCCGTAGAACCAGTAAACGCAATCTTGTCGACGTAGACATGCTTTACCAACGCCTCGCCCGTGGAACCATCGCCGGTTACAATGTTGACCACACCGGACGGCAAGCCGATTTCCTGGCAAATCTCGGCGAAGGCAAGGGCGGTGAGCGGGGTAAACTCTGCGGGCTTGAGCACAACCGTATTCCCCGTCGCGAGCGCGGGCGCAATCTTCCAAGCCAGCATAAGCAACGGAAAATTCCAGGGAATGATCTGTCCGACGACGCCGCAAGCCGTGTATCCAGGAAATTCCTTCTCCAACAGTTGCGCCCAGCCGGCATGGTGATAAAAATGGCGAGCAACTAACGGGATATCGATATCGCGGCTCTCGCGGATGGGCTTGCCGTTGTCCATTGTTTCGAGCACGGCGAGCCGGCGGGAGTGCTTCTGCACGGTTCGTGCCAGCGCATACTGATATCGGGCGCGGGCATGTGCAGTAAGCGCTTGCCATTCGGGCAATGCTGCGCGCGCGGCGCGAACTGCTGCATCGATATCGGCTGCCGATCCCTGCGCCACTGTTGCTAGTGTCTCGCCCGTGGAAGGATCCGCAGTCTCGAAGTAGCCACCCTCGGCGGGAGGCTGAAAGGCCCCGTTGATGAAATGTCCGAAGCGCCGCTGATGATGGTCAAGCCAGGTTAGCGCCTCTTTCGGATCCTCCGGCGCGGGGCCGTACTCCATCGTGACGAATTTTTCAGCGATGCTCATTTCTCTCCCAGTTTTGTCATTCCGAGGAGCGACAGTGACGAGGAATCTGCTTTTCGGAAGTCTTGTGAAAAAAACAGATTCCTCCCCCTTCGCTTCGCTCAGGGTCGGAATGACAATACCGGTGATCTTTCAAGTGGTTCCTTGACCAATAATTACTCGTCCCGACGGTCACGCAATTGGATGCCTATAATCCGCCGAATAGCGGCCGGTCGCATGGTGCTCAAGCTGGCGTTCGATGTCATTCAAGAGACTGCTCGCTCCCAAACGAAACAATTCAGCTTTCATCCAGGGGGTACCCAGCTCTTCTTTCATCAGTGACAACCATTCGATGGATTGCTTGGCCGTGCGTATACCCCCAGCAGGCTTGAACCCCACGGCCATGCCGGTCTCCTGGGCATATTCACAGATCGCCCGCGTCATCACAAAACCGACCGGCAGCGTGGCGTTCGTCGGTTCTTTGCCAGTAGAAGTCTTGATGAAATCTGCGCCCGCCGTCATCGCAACGAAGCTGGCCCGCGCGACATTGCGCAGCGTAAGCAGGTCTCCCGCACCAACAATCACCTTCATGTGCGCAGCCCCGCAAGCTTGCTTGAAGCCGGAAATCTCGTCGTAGAGCGCCTGCCATTTGCCGCCGAAGACATGGGCGCGGGTAATGACTACATCAATTTCCTGCGCTCCCGCTTCGACGGAACGGTGGATCTCTGCAACGCGTTCGGTAAATGGAGAAAGTCCGGCGGGAAATCCTGTCGAAACTGCTGCCACGCGCACTCCGCTGCCCTCGAGAGCCCGGACCGCCGTCTCTACAAACGTGTGATAAACGCAGACGGCGGCAACCTTGATATTCAGCTCTTCGATTCCCAGCCGCTGTACGAGGTCATGCTGAATTGGCTGCCGCGCTTTTGCGCAAAGCCGGCGCACACGTTCCTCGGTGTCATCGCCCGACAGGGTTGTGAGATCCATGCACGAGATGGCGCGCAGCAGCCATGCCGCCTGCCAGTCCTTCTTCACTGTCCGGCGAGCAACATGAGTTTGCGCCCGGCGTTCGACAGCGCTGGTATTAATGCGAACTTGCTTCAACCAATCGAGGTTCAGAGGAATGCCACGATTCGATAATAGAGGCCGTCCCGAAAGCGTGGCTATTGGCTTGCTCGAGTCCGCCGCCAGGGTGTCTCTGGCAGAACCGTTCCTCAAGGAATCATCAAGACGCATTCTGTTTTCAACAGACATTGCGAAATGCAATTGTACGGCAGACGAGATGGAAAGAGTAACGGATCACCAATTTCGCCTTGACACGATTTTGGCCGTGCCGCTACGCTACGTCGCTGCTGCGTTTCCGGAGAAAACAATTCTGAAACACTTGAAACACCTCCCTGTTGCCATGGGCCTGCTGCTGATGTGTCTTGCGAGCACGCTTCCTGCATTTGCGGCTGCAAAAAAGATCATTCTCGACACCGATCCCGGATCCGATGATGCCCTGGCCATGATGCTGGCGCTTAACTCACCGGAACTGGACGTGCGCGCCATCACCGTCGTCCCGGGAAATGTGACGGCCAGTCAGGGCCTGGAGAATGCGCTGCGCATGGTTTCCCTGGCCAACCGTTGTGACATCCCAGTTGCATCGGGGGCGCAGCATCCGCTTTTTCAAAAACTGATCACTGCGGAGTTCTGGCACGGCAAGAATGGTCTGGCCAACGTTGAACTGCCTGCCAGCAAATGCAAGGTGGATTCGCGTTTTGGGCCGGACCTGATCATCCAAATGGTGCACACCGCCCCTCATGAGATCACTCTGGTTCCCATCGGGCCGCTGACTAACATCGCGCTCGCAGTTGAAAAAGATCCTTCGATTGTTCCTCTCGTGAAAGAAGTCATCCTGATGGGAGGGTCGATTTCCGGAGGCAATGTAAATGCCGCAGCGGAAGCCAATATTTATAACGATCCCGAAGCGGCGCAGATCGTTTTCCAGGCCGGATGGCCCTTAACAATGGTGGGCCTGGACGTCGGTGACAAAACACTTCTCTCGCAAAAATACCTCGATCAACTGGGCCAAACCCACGGTCCGGTTAATGACTTCATTTGTTCGGTTGCAAAATATCTGATAAATCGTTCCGCGCAGTTCGGCTGGCCGGGCACGCCGATGTACGACCCTCTCGCTCTCGGCGTTGCAATTGACGCAACCCTGGTAAAAGCCTCCGAAATGCACGTAGATGTTGAAACTCGGGGCGACTTCACGCGGGGTGAAACCGTCGCGAATCGCCATGGCGCGGTTGAACGCAACGTGCTGCACGGCAATCATTACGTAATTGAGGGTGTGGACAAGGTCACACCGAATGCGAAAGTTTGTATCGACGTCGACGCTGATCGATTTCTGCAGCTCTTTGTATCGAGAATTAGAGGCAAGTAGAACTTTAACTAGGATGCCCGGAACTCACGATCGACGGCAATTTCTACAAGCCCTCGCAACCATTGCATCCACGGCGGTGATCGCCAAGGGAGAGCCCGCCAGCGCGGGTTCCAGCGCTCCCCCTGTGCGCTGGCCCAAACTCACCGGCAGCCCGGTGCTAGACAGCCTTCATCCCGTGATCGAGCACTCCCGCGATGTGCAAACCCACTTTGAAAAAATTGCCGAGGTCGCCGGCTGGATGGCTTACGAAGAACTTCCCATGCCGGACTACCAACTTCCTTTCAACGTAAGCAACTCGGATGACGTGATCGACTTCATCCTGACTGCTGATTGCGTGGATACTGCGTTCACTGATTTTTCCAGTCACGTGAGATTTCAAGTGGACTATGCAGGCCGGCATTGGTCGGATTCCGATGCCCTGTTCGCGTGCATGAAACGGGCGCTGGATAACGGGATTCCAATTCTCGATGGCAAATTCCTCGCTCAGGCAACTCGGTCGCAACTCGAACGCATATTTTCTGGCAACATCGAAATGCCCATGCTGGACGAAAAGATGCAAGTCTGGCGACAGGTAGGCTCGGTGCTGGCACGGAAATACGACGGTCGTTTCCACAATTTCGTGAAATCCTGCCCTCCTCGTCTGTATGACAACGGCGCTGGACTCATCGATCGCATCGTGAAAGAATTTCCGCGCTTCAACGACGTCAGCCCCTACGATGGCGAAACGGTCAAGATTTATAAGCTGCCGCAACTAGGGATCTGGCTGGCCTACGCGGCGCTAAGGAAAAGCGGCCAATTCGGCCTTGAAGACGTAGATAAAATGACCGCGTTTGCGGACTATATCGTTCCGGTGGCATTGCGGCTTCTGGGAATTACCAGTTATTCCACCGAGCTTGAACACGCGATCAATACCTACCAGATGATTCCGCGCGACAGCCGCTGGGAAGTTGAGATCCGTGCACACTGCATCTACGCCACCGCACTGCTCAGCGAAGAGATCAATAACATTCGCCCGAAAAATCAGCAGATCATTATTCCCCAGATCGATGCCCGCCTCTGGACCCACTATCACACCACGTCATGGCCGCATCATTTGACCAAGACAATCATGTACTAATGAACCATTCCCTTCCCTTTCGCGCCGGGCGTCGATGGGCAGCCTGTCTCATACTCTTAGCGTCAGCCGTCGCTTTTTCCGATGAATGGAAAGCCCGGCATCCACTCATCCCGCCGGCTGGAGTTATGAATCTTCCCGAGCCTCCCTCTCCTGCGGAAGTCTTCTTCTCCGGACCACCGAGCCCAGCGGATTCTGCTACGTGGCTCGAGGGCCTTAAAGCGTGGCGTACCGGCCAACTGATCCGTTTCCGCTACGATGATGCCCAATACAAGCGGCCAGAGTTGGCATGGACCCAGCAGGTTTTTTCCCAAGTCCAGTTGCTCATCTGGGATCGCACGTTTTACGACCCCGAAACGGGCGAATACACGGTGGACCACTTTCTGGACGACACAGAACACTGCATTGGTCGGATCGATGCCGCCTTGATTTGGCACGTGTATCCCAACCTCGGCATTGACGACCGCAATCAATTCGATCTGCTGCGCGATCTCCCGGGCGGCATTCCCGCGCTTCGTCAGATGGTTCAGAAGTTTCACAGCCACGGAGTCAAAGTTTTCTTCCCGTTCATCACGTGGGACACAGGCACACGAGAAGAGGCTACGCCGCCTTGGGTTGCTCTTGCGCAGCTTCTCAAAGACGTTGACGCTGATGGGATCAACTTTGACACCCTCGAACGCGCTCCTATCCAATTCAGGCTGGCTTCCGACGCGATTGGGCATCCGCTCGCGCTGGAGCCTCAATTCGAAGTTCGCGACGAATCGCTCGCCTGGAGCAACCTCGGCTGGAACGATTGGGTTACCTGGGAACGCAAAGAATATCCATTCGTACCTATGGTGAACAAGAGCAAGTGGCTCGAGCCGCGGCATATGGTGAATGCCACAGATCGCTTTACTCGCGACAAAACGGACAGCCTGCAGCATGCCTTCTTTAACGGACAGGGTTACGCCACGCTCGAAAATCTCTGGGGCTTCTGGTACGGCATGACCCCACATGACGCAGAAGCGGTCCTCCGCTTGACCCGAATCGAGCGAGCCATGGCCGAGAACCTGCGCAGCCCCGGATGGGAGCCGCATGCACAAACCCGGCAGCCAGGGGTTTTCGCCAGCCGGTTTCCGACGGAAGAGAGCACGCTATGGACCATTGTCAATCGCAATGAGTACGGCATCACCGGTGAGCAACTCCGGGTATCTCACCGTACTGGAATGCACTACTACGATTTATGGCACGGCATGGAGCTCAAGCCTGCGGTGCACGGAAGCGAAGCCACCATCAGCTTCAACGTTGAAAGCCTCGGCTTTGGAGCAATCCTCGCCACAGAATCTCCGCTCTCGGATGCACACAAAAACCTTTTGGCTTACATGGCAGAGCGCTCCAAGCGCTCGCTGTCTAGCTACTCGCGCGATTGGAAGTTCCTGCCGCAGGCAATCGTCGAGATCCCGCCCACGAAGTTGCCACAAACCCCGCCTCCCGGCATGGTTCGCATTCCGGAAGGCGAGTACGACTTTCAGGTACGCGGTACCGAAATTGAAGGCGGAAACGATCCCGGCGTCGATGTGCAATATCCCTGGGAAGATGCCCCGCGACGGTTACACCGCCACCGGATTCACATCGCAAGCTTCTTCATCGATCGCACTCCGGTGACCAATGCCGAGTTCAAGAAGTTCCTGGACGCCACCAACTATCACCCCAAGGACGATCACAATTTTCTGCGCGAATGGAAAAACGGCGGCTACCCAGCAGGGTGGGACAAAAAGCCCGTGACCTGGGTTTCAATTGAGGATGCTCGGGCGTATGCGAAATGGGCTGGCAAACGTCTGCCGCATGAATGGGAATGGCAGTACGCCGCCCAATCCGACGATGGGCGCCTTTATCCCTGGGGTAACGACTGGAAGTCCGAAGCCGTGCCTCCCGTAGATCGAGGCCGCACCATGCATCCGGCCACAGACGTGGATGCCTTTCCTGAAGGGGTAAGCCGATTTGGCGTGCTCGATCTCGAAGGAAATATCTCCCAATGGACTGATGAATACCGGGACCAGCATACACGGGCCGTGATCATTCGCGGTGGCGCTTTCTACCAGCCCTCTGGCTCTATCTGGTATTTCCCACAAACTTATCGGTTAGACGAGCACCAGAAATATTTATTGATGTCGCCCGGACGTGACCGCTCCGGCACGATCGGCTTTCGCTGCGTAGTTGATGCGAAGTAGGTTTGAGCGGTTGAGGGTGTGTGCTTTCCTAAATTGGGACGATTCCCAGAGCGGGATTTGGTTGACAGTGGAGGGCAAATGGGAATGTCGTTTCGCGCACGGATTTAAGTTGAAATAGTCAGTCGCGACCGATCTGTTGTCGCAGCTGCGACGTGGGGTTAAATCGCTTACTACTTTTTCGAAGCAGAACAAGAAATCTTGCGTAAAGGGAGCGCGGTTATGCGTAGACCGCGTTCGAATTAAGGAACGCCGAATTCCAGACGGGGAGAGCGCGAGGGGATATCGATGCTGATCAAGAGAACGCTGATCGCAATTCTTTTCTGTTCGGTTACATTCTTCATTAGCCCACTCCTTTACGGTCAAGCGAACGGCAGTTTTTCGGGCACCCCGTTTCGGACAAGACCGGATCTGTAATTTCGGGGGCGACGGTGAAAGTCACTTCGCAGGGTACAGGTGTGTCTCGCGAGGCGAGGACTGACAACACCGGACACTACCTTGTGCCGTTGCTTCCCGTTGCCGATTACACGATCCGAGTGGAGTCGCAAGGATTCCAAGCGGTGGAGCAGAAGGACCTGCGGCTGCAAGTGGATGAGCATCGCGAAGTGGACTTCACCCTTTCGCCAGGGGCGGTTACAGAGAAGGTCGAAGTAAGCGCAACTGAAGTGGCAGTCGAATCGGCCAATCCCACGCTGGGACAGGTAATCACTTCACAACAAGTCGCCGAGTTGCCATTGAACGGCCGCGATTTCGTCCAGTTGGCGACTTTGACGCCGGGCACTACTCAAGAAACTAACCCGAACAGCTTCTTCAATGCCGCCCCTAGCCGCTCCTTCTCACCAATAAGAAGAAGGTAGCGAAAATTGTAGTCAGCTGGCCCGACCGGGAGAAGCGGGCAATGGCGCACGGCTGGAAGCTACTGCAAGAGCTCTCCGCGGGGGAGCAGAAACGAATTTTTGGCAAAGCTTGCGCTGACCTGCTAGCTTGCTTTCCGGTTTTGTGGACAGCTGGTCCTATCTGGTCCGGCTCCGAGGTCAGCAGCGTAGTTGTTGGTAGACGGTTTCGAACAAGCGTCGGTGGGCATAGCTGGTGGCCATCGCTACCCAGACTCGGCGCACCGTGACCCGAATCTGGGCTCCGATCTT
>Ga0070717_10000557_pt1 | contig 23684 bp, 22 predicted proteins | sample LARL113metaG_FD_71366 | JGI IMG/M metagenome (GOLD analysis project Ga0070717, IMG submission 71366) | Corn, switchgrass and miscanthus rhizosphere microbial communities from Kellogg Biological Station, Michigan, USA - LAR L11-3 metaG | ecosystem: Host-associated > Plants > Roots > Rhizosphere ...
ACACCGCGTACAGGCAAGCCGGTGCTTCTTCCGGTGGGTGGGCGTCTCTGCGCAAACACCCGGCCGGAAACGAGGGGCTTAGAATGAGAAGACAACCTGGACGCTGTAACGAGATTACGAATACCTAGGGCGTTGCCCTTAGCTCGTTACGACCCCTGCATGTTGGCACTCCAAGTGGACCGGCCTGCCGACTGTTTTCTTTTTCGAAACGACGAGCCTAGCGGCGTCTTTCACCTCAGAGGTTTTCTTGCTTGGGCGAGCGGTCCCGGGGTTTTTCTGCGGAAAGCGGTTCTCCTTTTTTGGCCTGCTCGGTCGCTCGACCCGAAGAGTTGGACTCGTTTTTCGGGGACGAGGCCGGAGGACGACTTTTTTCCTGCGGCGCTTTTTCTTTTGGGGATTGGGATGAAGGGTTCATATGAAGAAACTACTTCGTCCCATTTTGCCCGTCATGCGGGAACAGACCTGACTCGAAGGCCCGGGGCGTTCCGAGAGAAGACCGGAAATTACGCCACGACCTTGCAGGCGCCGACCCGATCGGCCTCGCTCCCTCTCTGGCTTTTTCTTCAGGTTTTTTTCCGCGTGGCTTCGTCTTTCGACTCGCCCACTGTATCCGCGGCGTAAGCACCTCGCTCACCCAATTTTTTTTCCTGGCCGGGGGTGGTGTCTTTGACCGTCTGGCGTTCCATCTCGGAATTGAATTCCGCCCCCAATAAAACCACGTAGGCGGTGAGATATAACCACATCAAAAACACTACAACTGCGCCGAGGGAACCATAGGTTTTATCATAACTGCCGAACTTCGTGACGTAGAGGGAGAAAATCGCTGAGCCCACCACCCAGAGGATTCCCGCAATCAGGGCCCCCGGACTGATCCACTTCCATTTGGCCGCCTCGCGGCTGGGAGCGTAACGATAGACCACCGCCACTCCGAAGATAAAAAGAGCTAGGAGCAGAGGCCACCGCAGCCAAGAGATGAGGTTTTCCGAGGCGCTGCTCAGTCCAAGTTGGCCCAGTATAACGGGCAGGACGGCCACCAGCCCGAGCGAAGCCACCGCGCCGACAGCGGCAGCGATGGTCAAGGCGAGCGCGACCAAGTTGAGCCGAAAAAATCCCCGTTTTTCTTTTTCGTCGTAACTGATGTTCAAGCCCGTGATGAGGGCTTTGGTCGCATTGGCGCTGCTGTAGAGCGCAATCAACACACCCAAGATCGCGCTGATCCCCGCCGCTGTATTGTTACTGGCAATACGGGTGACTTGGTCCTGGATTAATGGCATCACTTCCCCTGGGACCACCCGAGCCAGAAGATCGAGATGGCGGCTGATGTCTGCCGCATTCGCCACCAAGGCGTAAATCGCGATGACCACGGCCAGAGTCGGTACCACGGCGACGAAGCCATAGAACGCCACCCCCGCCGCAACGACGGAAAGGTTGTCCTCGTCGAGCTGCTGCTTCGTGCGCCAGAGCACGTCCAGCCAACCTTTTTTTGGAAGCTGGGCCGGGTTCTCCGCCTGCCGGCCGCGATCCGCTTCTCCCGATTTCCTCGTCGAGGAGGGAACATTTTCCTTCTCCGGCACCCTTCCGCCCGGATTTTCGCGCGTGTCTAGATTAGCCATAGCGTCATGTCTTTTCCACTACACTCCACCCTAACGCAAAAAGGTCGGCTCGTTGGCGGAGCCGACCCTCTCTGAATATCTTAGGCCTGACTGGCCGCTTGGGACGATTGACCGGCGGCGGCGTTCTCTTGAGGAAGGACGCCTTCCTGGCGGGCCGAATCGGTCGCGGCTTGTTTGGTGCGCTGAGCCACTGCGTTGGCTTTTTCGCGCAACGCCTCCGGGCTGATCCCTTGGGTTTCCGCTTCCTGCTTTGCCGCTTTGGCCGCAGCTTGGACGACATTCTTTCCGCGGTTGACCAAGTCCCGACCCGCTTCCCGAGCGCGATCCCGCACACGGTCCACGCGAGGACCGACGACTTCATTGACTTTGTCAGGCGTAGGAATGGCCAAGCCCGCGACAATTCCGAGGGCGAGGACGCCCAGACCGAGTTCCACCGGGTAATCGTTGGCGGTTTTCACCACGCGTTCACGACTGCGGTCCAACACTTCGCGTCCGCGTTCCTGAACCTTGGAGGTCAATTCCGTCGCACGCTCCCGGACTGCTTGCGTGCCCTGGCGAACCTTTTCCCCCAACTGTGAGGCTTTCTGTTGAATTTGCTCCTTCGCCTGACTCGCCTTATCCCCTACGGCGCTCTTCACCTGCTCGTACTTCGAGCCCAGGGTGGAGCCGTCCTCGATCCTTCCCCTCTCGTCGACGGTGAGATCAGAGGACTCATAATCGTCGGACAGCCCTTCGGCACCATAGCCTCCGCCGGAAAGTTCGTATCCAGGTTCGTCCAGCAGATCGTTTTCGTAGGGACTTTCCAAATACTCGTCCGATCCATTTTGGCTGGAGCGACGGGAATTATAAACCAGCCAGGCGGCGCCAGCGCCGATCAATAGAGCGGGCCAGGGGTTTGATTTTACGCTATTCACAAAGGAGTTCACGGCAGAATTAGTGGTTTGGGTTACTTTGTCTTTGAATTTTGTCGCGGTCTCGGCCGTGACATTGGACCGGAAAATCCCGATCACTTCGTCGGCCAGATGACGGCCTTTCAGTCGACCGGCCAACGCGTCGATCGTCTGATCCATCTGTTGGCGAGTGGTGTCGATTTCGTGGCGGATCTGTTCGCTCCGCCGGGCGGTGGTGGTGGCGTCGTGGCTCATGTGGAAGATTGGATTTTCTCCTGGGCCCAGTCCTTATTTTCCTGAAGAGACTGAATGGTTTTTTCCGGCGCCATGTTCTGAGCGGCGATCGCTTTTTTGGCTTTTAGGACCAAGGCCCCGCCAATGAGCGCAACCACGATTCCCACGATGGCCCGAGAGAGCCAAGTGGCCATGTCGTTGTCCACCCCGGACCGTATCAGGATTGTCCCGACAAGATCAGCAATGCCGAGGATCAGCACGATCGCTCCGGCGTAAGCCACGAAGGCGCCAATTCCCACCTGGACGGCGTTGCTCGCCAATTCGGTGATTTTTTCGGTCATCTCCGTCTTCACCAACTCCACTTCTTGCTGCAACAAGGTGGACGTTTCCGAGCGTAGTTCTCGGAGTAGACTGACGATCGAACTCGAAGGAGGTTCTGGGTTCATGGCATTTACGGGATGGATTCGGCGCGGGGTTCGGAAGGCCAGGGGTCTTCGCCGGGCACATCGGCTTCGGGCACGCTTTCCGCATGCGGATAGGCCGTAGTATCGGTGCTGCCGTTTGAATTGCCGTTCGTGCCCGAGCCTTCAGTCGCAGCTCGGCCCGTAGCCTTGAGAAGATTTCCGACCACCAAGCCGGCCACGAATAATCCGCCGAAAAAGGCGGCCGGGTGGCGGCGAGCCAGATTCTCGGCATCACTCTTCAGCTGATTGAAATCACGGCCACGAATGTATTCAGCCACGCCTGACAAACGATCGGCTGCCTGATGGGTTAACCATGCGATGTTAGGATCGTTCTGCTCGAACGATTCGGCGGTTTTATGGACGGCCGAGCTGTAGCCTCCGATCCGATCGGCGACGCCGGTTCGCTGTTGATCGACCATTTCCGACGCCTGCTCTTTCACACGGTCAGCCGTATCAGAGGCGGCGGTTTTGATTTGGTTCACCGTTTCACGGGTGGCGGATTTGATTTTCTTCTTCGCGTTGGACAAGGTGCCCGACGCATCCTGTTGCGCATTTTCCGAGCCGGATGCTTCCGCAGACAGGGGCGATTGGGAGAGATTTGATGGGTTCATGAGCTCCTTCCGAGTTAGGTGATGAGACTTCGTTATTTTCAGCCTCGTAGCTCTCTCCCTCCGAGCAGTGGCCGTACCGACGCGCCAAATACATTTCCCCGCAGCTATAACTAACTGCCCTTAAGTTGTTTGAAACTTTAGCGAGCGATGGTATTCTCACTTTTAAGCTGACTTCTTTGTTTGCACTGTGCCATGCCGCCGACCAAAACGCTGCAAACTGCAAAGCGCCGGACAATTTGTAGTTTTACCTCGAATACATCGAGAGCAGCCGTATTTACATTCCTCTAAGCAGTCAGTGGTAGTTGTAGTGCTGCTGGAACTACTCAGGACTTATCCGGCTCCGCCCGCGTGAACCTTCTCTCCCTAACGCGATCTGCTTCCCTTCAGCACTCCCTTGATCGCTTTGAGCCGGGACAAACCCAAGCCGCCACGCGCATTCCCTCCCCGCTCCTCCAGGAACCCCTGAAATTGACAAGGCCGTCACCCGCGAACGGGTGACGGCCTTGATTGATAGCTGATTATATTAATCTAACCTGACTGACTTACTGCCCTAACAGTTATGACTTTTAACGAACCAAGCGCCGCTTATTCCGCGAGGACACAGCGGACCGGGAGCACGACTTTTCGTGCGATCGGTTCACCATTGCGTTTGGCCGGCGCGAATTTCCACTGAGCGACCGCGTCTTTGACTGGCGTCTCGAGCTTGATGTTGCTCGAGGATGAGACGGCGATGTCGGTGGGGATGCCCTGAGTGTTCACGACGAACGTGAGCTCAACCACCCCTTCCATTTCGGACTGCAATTCAGGTGCTATCACCTGCAGCGGGACCGGAACTTCCGGGCGGGCTCCTTGGAACGAATCAACATAGGCTTTTGCGTCTTCGGTTTTGGCCGAGAGGGCCAAAGTCGAAAGAAGAGCGACGATGCTGATACTTGCTACGAGTTTGCTGACTTTATGCATGTTGAGAACTCCGGGTGCGGAGCTTTAGCGTTTTTGACGCACTCACTTTCGACCGGAACAGGAAGAAGAGTGAGCGTTTGGATACAGAGCGAAACTCTGGGTCCAAAGGCTTGATTTGGGGGTTCATCCCCGGCCGAGCCGAGGTGAACAGCGGTCTGCGCTCGTAGCAGGAGCGACAAAAGGAAACTCAAAGAACCGACCGGACACTTCTCCGGCCGGCTGTGTAGAGCAGGCACCATTCCACGGTGGCGAGCAAAAAAATCGCACCTTGAGCAGCAGACGTTTGCAAAATCCGCGGTGGGTTGCCTGGCTGAGCACCTATGGGTCGCTTTGATTACGACGTACTGGTCATCGGCGCAGGACCGGCCGGGAGCACCGCCGCCGCGTTGGCCCGACAGCGTGGCCTCAGCGTACTACTCGTTGACAAAGAAGAATTTCCTAGATTTCGGATCGGTGAATCTCTCCTCCCCCATGGCAACGCTCTGCTGAGGGAGAGCGGCGTCTGGTCAAAGGTCGAGCGGGCCGGGTTTTTCAAAAAATACGGCGCCTACTTCTTCCTCTCTGAAGGGGATGCTAAAAAAGAGGTAATCTTTTCCCAAGGGATGATCCGGGGTTTGAACTACACCTATCAGGTCGAACGCGCGCGGTTCGACGCTCTCTTGTTGGATCATGCCCGCGACCTCGGGGCCGAAACCCTGCTGAAGGCTACGGTGCGCAGCGTCTCCACGTCGCTCGAGGGGTGCCGCGCCGTGATTAAAACCGCTTCGGGCGAACGCGAAGTATCCTCTCAATGGATCCTCGACGGGAGCGGGCGCGACAATGGTTTCTCCTGCGACTTAAAGCGCACAATGGATCCGCCGCGGCTCACCCGGCGGGTCGCGATCTACAGCCATTTTCGCGGCGTGTCACGGCCTTCTGGATACGCCGCCGGCCATACGGTCGTCGTCCGCTTGCCCGATGGCTGGTTTTGGTTGATCCCCTTGGACGAGGAGAAGACGTCGGTTGGACTCGTCACGAGCGTCGATGCCTTGCGGCAGCGGCGGACCGCCCCGGCCGAGACTTTCTACGACGTGGTTTCTTCCTCTCCTAAGTTGCGCGAGTTTATGGCCTCGGCCGAGGCCTTGCAGCCCTTCCAGGTCACGACCGACTACAGCTATTTTCGGAGCAATCTGGCGGAAGGACGCATGCTCCTGATCGGCGACGCCGGGGGCTTCTTCGACCCGATTTTTTCCTCCGGAGTCTACATCGCGACCTACGGCGCCAAGCGGGCCGTCGAACTGATTGCTCGCGCCCAAAAAGCCGACCGGCCGCTCACTCCGAGCGAATGCCGGAGCTACACCCGCGAACTCAAGCGGCACGCCGGAGTATTCGAAAAGCTGATCAAGGCTTTCTACGACAATTCCAGTTTCTCTGTATTCATGAGTCCACGACCCCCGCTCCGCATGGGTTGCGCGCTCAACTCCGTTGTCGCCGGCCACGCCCAACTGAAATGGCGACTCTGGTGGCGCTTCCATCTTTTCTTCGTCGTCTGCTGGCTGCAGCGGCGGGTCCGTCTGGCCGAGCCAGTCTCGTTCTCCACCATGGCCTCGATCGATTCTGCGGAAAAACCCGCGTCGGTTTCGAAAGCCTGATCGAGAGCGGTAGCCGCCGGCCCGCTCGCCCGGGTGCGACCAAGAAAGGAGTTGTAGGTCACTCGCCGACGTCTTGGTATCAAGGCGTCTCGTATGGATACCCCCGACACCGCTTCACCTTGGGACGTTCTTGTGATCGGAGGAGCGCTCTCGGGCGCCGCGACGGCCTGTCTGCTGCTCAAACGGAATCCGCGATTGCGCGTCCTAATCCTCGAACGGGACGCTCATTTCAAACGACGAGTGGGCGAATCCACGGTCGAAATCAGTGCCTATTTTCTCGGCCGCGTCTTGGGCCTGACCGAACACCTCAATCAGCATCATCTGGTCAAACAAGGCCTGCGCTTCTGGTTCAAAAACGATCGCGCCCAAGCGCTCGATCAGTGCAGCGAAACAGGGCCGGGCTACAACGTGCGCTTTCCCGGCTATCAAGTGGACCGGTCGGTCCTGGATGAAGAGGTCCTTGCTCGAGCGGCGGCGGCAGGCGCGGTGGTTCGGCGGGGAGTAAAAGTCCGCGACGTGGAACTCGTGGCTCACGGCCAGCAAACGGTTCACTGGGATGACGACGATGGACGCTCCGGCATGGAACAAGCGCGTTGGGTGGTCGACGGCTCCGGTGTATCCGCTTTTCTCGCACGCAAGAACCAGTGGCTCGTGCCGAATCGCGACCACCCGATCGCTTCGATCTGGAGTCGGTGGTCGGGAGTGAAAAATTGGGACTCCACCGAGCTTTCCGCCCAGTACCCGCAATGGGCCGCCCGGACCAAGGCCATCCGGTTCACCGCCACGAATCATCTCGTTGGATACGGTTGGTGGGCCTGGGTCATTCCGCTCAAGGGCGGGGACGTCAGCATCGGCGTCGTTTTTGACCAGCGCCTCACCGACCTTCCGCCGGGTGACCGTCTGGGCGAGCGGCTGCGGAGCATGCTGATGGAACACCCGGTCGCCCGGGAATTGATGGCTGAGGCGACGTGGCAGGAAGGCGACGTTCACTTTCGGAGGAACCTGGCGTACTGTTCTACCACCTTCGCTGGCGACGGTTTCGTCCTGGTGGGCGACGCCGCTGCCTTCATGGATCCCTTCTATTCTCCCGGCATGGATTGGATCAGCTACTCCGCGAGCGCGGCGTCGGCGTTGATCGACGACTGTTCACGGGGCAAGCCCGCCGCCCCTCGGATCCAGCGCCACAACGAGCGTTTTGCGATCAGCTACGAGCGGTGGTTCGAAGCCATTTACCGCGACAAATATTTCTACATGGGCGACCACGAGCTCATGACCCTGGCCTTCCGGCTCGACCTCGGGCTCTACTACCTGGGCGTCGTGTCACAGCCTTTCAAATACGGAGCCGGCTCGCTCGAAATCCCCTCATTCGCCTCCGCGCACTCCAAGATGCCGGCGAAATTAATCGCGCTCTACCACCGCCGTTTGGTGAAAATCGCTCGGGCTCGGCTGCAACGCGGAACCTGGGGAAAAACGAACGACCGTCATTATTTTGGATTTACCAGTTACGAACTGAACGCGGCGCTCATTCCTCGGATCTTGAAAGCCCTCTGCGCTTGGCTCTGGTTGGAGGCTCGAGAGGGCTGGCTCAGTTGGTTTCGCGCCCCCGCGCCCGTCACCGAACGCCCACTACATGCCACGCGCCGAGAGCCGCCGGCACGCCCATCCGCCGCCACCGAAACCGCTATCCCCCGAGAAGCCTGAGCCTGGAACGTTGTGCAACCGAGGCCGGGTCATCCTTCTGAGCTAAATCCACCTCCGTTCGATCCGAAATAGAGGGAAGGTTTGGGCGCCAAACAAAGAAATAAATTCTAGACTCACCCAGGGCTTGTCCTAACGAAGGCGCGCTGCCTCACTTTCCCTCCCATTATGTCGCCTCTTTCCGCCTCGCCCGTACCGCGCCGTGCGACCGATCCACTCGGGAAATTTCCCGAGTCGGTTCGCAGCGCCTACTTGCGGTATCGTGAGTCCGGAGACGTCGCAGCGGTCGACGTGGTGGTGCTGGCCGTGGTCCGAGATTACGTTCCAAAAACCATCTTGCTTCCGGCGGAAAACCCGCTTCCAGACCACGCTCGGTTGATGGCCGACCTTGGCTTCGATTCGCTCGCGATCAGCGAAACGGTTTTTTTTCTCGAGGATTTGTTCAAGGTCCGGATCACCAACGCAGAGATCATGGAGGTACGGACGGTCGGGGAGCTTCGCGCGTTTGTGCGGCGGAAGTTAAGCGCGACCGGGCAGCCAAAGGCGTAGCCGCTGCCCGCAAGCGCGTATGCCTCGCACTCCGGTTATCACGGGTCTCGGGTTCATCACCAGCATCGGACTCGATCGAGCCGAAGTGATCCAGCGTCTGCGGTTGGGCCAGAGCGGGGTGGTGCTCCACGACTTTTGCGGAAATCCACGTCACCCGGTCAAAGTCGCCGCGCCCGTGCCCGGCTTTTCGGTCGATTCGCCCAGCTGGCGCGAGTGGGAGTGGCCCGAGCGCTACTCCATTCCGCGGGAAACCGTGCGAGGGCTCGCACCCCACGGCGTCTATGCCTTGTGCGCGATCGAGCAGGCTCTGGCTGACGCGGGCCTCACCGCGGACGACATCGCGGGAGACGAAACCGGCCTGTTCTGCGCTTCGGCCGGATCCGCGTATTTATTTCATCACTACATGGAGGAGATGGTCTCGACCCAGTTCGATCGCGGCCATCCGATGAGCGTGGTCTCGTCGATCGCGGGCACGCTCAATTTCAATCTTGCCGCGCACTATCACATCACCGGCGCCGTCGCGGGTTTTGTCTCCGCCTGCACCTCGTCCAGCCATGCCATCGGCTACGCGATGGATGAGATTCGGCTGGGACGTCAGCAGCGCATGGTCGTGGTGGGAGCCGAAGATTTGAACGCGGAAACGGACCTGCCGTTCGCCGCGATGCGCGCGCTCTCCACCAACCCCGATCCAGCCACCGCCTCGCGTCCCTTCGACGCCGGCCGCGACGGTTTTGTCCCCACCGGCGGTGCGGTCGCACTGATTATCGAGGCGGACGATTTCGCCGCGGCCCGTGGCGCGCGGATCCAGGCCGAATTGCTCGGTTGGGGTCAGGCCGCCGACGGTTATAACATCGCCACCTCCCACCCGGAAGGCCTCGGCCTGCGCACTGCGATGCGGCGCGCCCTGGCCGACGCGCGTATCCAGCCACAGGATATCGACTACCTCAACGCTCACGCCACCTCGACCCCCGCGGGGGATCGCTCCGAAGCTCTGGCCTTGCGCGCGGTCTTGGGCTCCCATGCTCGAACGGTCGTCAGCAGCACCAAGGGTCTGACCGGCCACGGTCTCTCGATGGCCGGAGCGATGGAAGCTGCCTTCTGTGTTCTCGCCCTGACCGACGGCTTCATGCCCGGAAACGCCCACCTCGTGACCCCCGACGCCGCCTGCGAAGGTCTCCGTTTACCCCGCGCTTCGGTCGAAACGGCGCCGGTCATCGCGATGAACAACAGCAGCGGTTTTGGTGGCAGCAATGTCTGCCACGTTCTTCGGCGCTGGCCGACCTGAGGCGACCAGCCGAGGTTTTCTGCCTCTGGTTATCGCGGTATCCCTGGGATCGCTCGCTTCTTCGCTCGTCGCCGCCGCCCTCGGGGTGTTAACGATGGTCCATGATCAAACTGCTTTTTCGTTGCGCCCTCTTCCTTTTGATCGCCGGAGCGGTTTCACGCGCGGACAACACCTCCGCTGGCAAAGCGGCGGCGTCGCCGCTGGCCCCTTTGGTTTTTCTCACCCAACACGAATGGGACGCCGCCTTGCCCGATGCCGCCGACGGCACGAAGATTTCGATTCACGCCCGTTTCACCTGGGCGGAAAATCACCAGGCCATTCGGATCAGCAATGACTTCGTGGTGAATGGAAAACGGTCTCCCTACCTCGACGGTCTCTACGCCTGGAATCCCGCGAAGCACGCCATCGTTTTCTCCTACACCGATGCCGAAGGCAGTTTTTACGAGGGAACCGTGAAGCTGGAAAAGACCACGCGCGTTCATGAATTTCAGCTCATCCACCCCGATGGCACGGTCGATTCCTTCATCGCGCGGAGCACTCCGGAGGGCGAAGGGGCTTGGACCAACGAGATCGTGCAACACAAAGGGGACACCCTCACCCCCGTCGCCAAAGTTCGTTATGTCGTCAGTCCGTAAGAATCAGTGAGGAGGAGCTAGTTCGACCCACCGATGACACCAGAAACCGAATACAACCAGGGCCGCGGGAAAGCCGTCTTCGTCTGGCCCGGGCAAATTTCGCGGCGGCGCGCCGGGCACCGGATCAGCGGACCGGGCCGAGTGACGCGCGCCGCAGGCCACGTCGCTCCTCCCGCGGTATTTCCCAAGCAGACGACTCTTCTGTCTCTTTTGCCTGCGAGCTTGCGGCGCGCGCCTTCCTTGTCTCCTTTCTCCTCACTTCTTCGCATGCCAGATCCTCTTATCAGCCGGCTAAAGCGCCTTATTGTCGAAGCCCTCAAACTCGAAGACGTCTCGCCCAACGACATTCCAGACAACGAGCCATTGATCGGCGCAGGCCTCAATCTCGACTCGATTGACGCCCTGGAGCTGGTCGTGCAGCTGGAGAAGGAGTTCGGAATAAAGATCAGCAACAGCGAAGAATCCCGCACCGCTCTGGCGAGCATCGAAAAGCTCGCCGCCTTTATTCGGCAGCGAGCCGATCCCGCTCGCCTGCCGCACTGACGTTCCGTTCACCCGCACTCTTGGCGCTCGTATCCCCCACCCCTTCGGTCTACCTCGCTGCCTACGGCTGTCTCACTGCTTTTGGAAACGCGTCCGCCACCTACGCGGCCTTGTGCAACGGCGAGCGGGCTCTGACGCTGCAACCCGCCCTTGGCAACCGCGGGGGAGACGCGGTTCCCTTGGCCCTGTGTCGAGGACGCGCGCTCGACGAGACCGCTCCACCGAATTGGCTGCCCTACGTGCAGGAACTGGTAACGACGCTTCCCGCGGGAGATTGGGGTTCACCGCGCCGACCCGTCTTCGTCACGAGCAGCAACTTCGGCGTCGGCAGCCTCTACGCCTATCGTCAAACCCGAGAACGCGTTCACCTCGACTACGGCACCCCGAGCTCCTGCGTCGACTGGCTGCGCCGTGAATTGGGCTGGGGTGAAAACGTATCCACTTTTTCCCACGCCTGCGTCTCCGCTCACCTTGGATTCCTCCAGGCCACTCGCGCGTTGCACGCCGGCTTGGCGGACGAGGCCTTGGTTTTCTCCTTCGATTTCCTCAGTCCTTTCGTGGCCGGCGGCTTCAACGCCTTAAAAATCCTCAATTCGGAATTTCCCGCGCCCTACGAAAATCGCGCCTCGGGTTCGATCGGGCTGGGCGACGGCGCGGCTTACGCGGTTCTCACCCGCGAGCGCAGCGAGCTCCAGATCACCGCTCAGGCCCTCCACAACGAGATGCACCACTTCACCGCCAATCAGGCGGACGGGGCCGGCTTCGCCGCGTGTATCCAACAAATCATGCCAGCAGTCGGCGGGCGCCGTCTCTGGGCCAAGGGCCACGGCACCGGCACGCTGGAGGCGGGCCGTCTGGAAGTGGCGGCCCTGGAGCAGGCGTTCCCCGCGGCTCCACTCGTCTCCTGGAAGGGCAGTCTCGGCCACACCTTGGGCAGCTGCGGCGCGGTCGAGCTCGCGATCGCCGCCGAGTGTTTGAAAGGTGAATACATTCCGGGCACCGTCGGCAGCCACGCGCCGGGTTTTAGCGCGACCGTTGCCTTCGACCCGCTCCCTGGCCGCGCCTTCGATGGCGTGGTCTGCACCAGCAATGCCTTCGGCGGAGCCCACGCGGCGTTGCTCCTCAGCCATGAGTGAGAAACGCCAAAGCCCAAATCCCAAGGGCCAAAAGAGCCGGCGCGCCGCGGGCGGTTTTGGTGCAGCCTTCCCGTCGGTACCATGCTAGCCGCCTATATTCACGCCGTCGCGACCGATGACCCCGGTGCCGAAGAGCCAGCCGGTACGCGCGAGCGCTTGAAAGATCGCTTTCCCCGCGGAGCGACCCGGCGGATGACTCAACTCGGTCTGCTGATGGGCGCAGTGTTGGATCCGCTTCGTCTCACCGAAATGGATACGGTGGTCTATGCCTCGGAATTTGCCGAGAGCCGCGCGCTCGAGGGATTTCTCGACAGTTTCCCCTCGGCCAGTCCGACCCTTTTCCAAACCTCGATTCACCCCAGCGCGGTCCAGCAGTGGCTGATCCAAAGGCAACAGGCGGTTCGTACTTTCTTTCCCATGACCGGCGGCCCGCACCTCGTGGCGCAGGCGCTTCAGGTCGCTCTGCTCGCCGACACGCCACGGAGTATTTTCTGCGGCGGCGACGAACGCGGCACCTGGCTGCTCGAGGCTGGAGCGGCCAGCATGCGAACCTTTGCCTTTGCCCTCGCGCTCTCCCGCGACCCACTCGGCGCGATGGGTGAAATCAAACTCGCGCCCTCCGATCACGCCTCGGGCGACCTCAGTCTGCAGCGCTTTTTCGACGCTCTTCAGGGCCGAGAGTCGCTCGCGCTCTCGCCCACCGCTGGCCTCTGGCTCACCCTCGATTGGCGATGACGCCTGCACGCCTAGCACCGCCCGCCGCACGGAATCCCGGTCCCAGCTGGGGCTTCCAGTTTCTGCGCCTCTGCGACCGAGTGTTACCCGAGTTTATCTTCAAACCGGCTCGCGCAATCGGCACCGGGATCGCGGTGGCTGCGATGCCCAAGCAACGGCGTTATTCGCGCGAATACCTGGGCACGGTGCTCCATCGACCCCCGACCCTTTGTGACGTTTTCCAGCATTTTTTCGCCTTCGAAGAATCGTTGATGCTCAAGCTGCGGGTAGCGAACGGGCGGCCTCACCGCACCGTTGTCGCACCGGGTTCAATCCACTTCAAAGAGTACCTCCATTCCGGAAAACACGCGTTTCTCGGCACCTTTCACGTCGGCCGCTCCGACCTTCTCGGTTTCCTCCTCGGACCGCGCGAGCAGCATCGTGTTTTCATGGTGCGGCACCGGGTGGCCAATTCACACGACACGGAAAAACTCGGCGCGCTCTTCAGCCAGTGGCTCACCTTCATCTGGGTGAACGAACCGGAAAACCTTCTTTTCGCCCTGAAAGAAGCGATCGCGTCCGGAGGATCGGTCGCGATGAAATGCGACCGGCTCGAGTTCAGCTCGAAAACCGAGGCTTTCCAGTTTCTCGGCGCGTCACGGCTTTTTCCGTTCACCCTCTACCATCTCGCGCTGATTTTTAATCTCCCGGTCCTGCTGTCGGTCGGCGTGCCGGGGGAAGACGGTGTATCCGTTTTGCACAGCGCGCCGATGTGGGCCCCCAATTCGACTTTATCGAAAGCGGAAAACCTCTCCCGGGGTCATCAGCATTTTCAAAATTTCCTGATCCATTTGGAAGGCCTGCTTCGAGAGAACCCGTATTTGTGGTTCAACTTCACCGAGCTCAACCCCGTCGCGCCCGCCGCCCCAGCCACTCCACCCTCTTCACCACGGCGGATCGTTCGCGCGGTCTCGTAGCCATGCGGGCGCTCGTCCAACTCTACTACGTCGGCGCCTACTACCTTTCCTACCTCTGGTTTGGCTTGGGCGGGCTGCTCCTCAATGTAGTGTGCGCGGCACTACTGGTGATTCCGGGGCGCGTCCGCTTCGGAGGCCGCGTTCGGGCCACGATTCGATGGATGTTTTCTTGGTGGCTGAAATGGATGCACGCCTCCGGTGTGGTGCGCGTGCGCTGGCATGGTTTCGACCAGGTGACCCTCAGCCTCGGCACCGTCTACGTCGCGAACCACCCAACGCTGGTCGACGCGCCTTTTCTCCTCGCCGCCCTGCCCGACGCGATCTGCATTTTTAAACCGGCCTTGCTGCGCAATCCGTTCATCGCGCCCGCCGCGATTCTCGCCGGTTATGCCGCGGGCGACAAGGGCGTCGACTTGATCCGAGAGGCGGCCGAAAGAGTGGCGGCCGGGCGCACGCTCCTGATTTTCCCGGAGGGCACGCGAACGACTCCCGGCACGGCGCTGAATCCGTTGAAACCGGGATTCGCTCTGATCGCGCAGCGCGCGCATGCGCCCATTCGCCTGATCAGCGTGCGCGCGAGCCCACACCTGGTGCCGCGCGGACGTCCTTGGTGGAAACCGCCGGTCCTTCCTGGCAGCATGGACATCACGCTCGATCAGGAAATCCCCGCCGACACCGAGCTCACCCCGACAGAAATCACCGCCACGGTCGAAGCCCGGCTCGCCAGCCTCGCCGTGGTGGTCCCAGTCTATCGGCCTGCATGCCCCGTTCCCTGAGCCACCTGGTATTGATCCCGAGCTATAACTCCGGCCCGAGGCTGTTGCGCACCGTGCAGGAGGCGTTGCAACAGTGGCAACCGGTCTGGGTGGTGGTGGACGGAAGTACGGACAGAAGTTACGACGCCGTGGTGGAATGGGCGAAGGAAAATCCGGATCTGCATGTCATCCTTCGTCCGAAAAACGAAGGCAAAGGCGCTGCCGTCCTGACCGGCGCGGAGGCCGCGCTCGCCGCCGGCTTCACTCATCTGCTGGTGATGGATTCCGACGGTCAGCATCCCGCCGATCGCATTCCCGCCTTTATGCAGGCGTCCCTCGCCCGCCCCGAAGCCCTGATCTTGGGGATCCCTGTATTCGGTCCGGAAGTACCGTTGGAGCGTTTGCACGGCCGAAAACTCAGCGTGGCCCTCGCGCATCTCGAATCGCTCGGCCACGGAATCGACGATCCGCTTTTCGGTTTTCGCGTCTACCCCGCCGCACCGCTCGTGCGGGCGTTGAAACAGACTCGTTTTGCCCGAGGTTTCGACTTCGATCCGGAGGTCGTGGTGCGGATGTTCTGGGCCGGTGTACCCACGGTGAACCTACCAGCGACCTGCCGCTACCTGACCAAGGCAGACGGTGGGATCTCTCATTTCCACTACGGCCGCGACAACGTGAAGATGGTCTGGCTGCACACTCGCCTGCTTTTTCAGCTGCTCGTTTTTCGTTGGCCGGCCGCTCGCCGCGCGCAACGAGCTCGCCGTCTGCGGGTCTCATCGTCGTAACCATGCACCCTTTCGCTTTTTCCCTCGCGCCGCTTTGGCTTCGTCTCTCACTCCGCCGCGGTTGGAAGGGCGTGGGGCTGATCGCCCTTTTCGCTCTCGCAGCCAAGGCCGCGCCGGAAGCGGCTTCGATTCCTGCTCCGCCGGAGGACTTGGTCGCACCGGCTCATCAAATCGATCCCGCGCATCCCGGCGCCCCGTGGGAAGGGTTGCTCAAAGCGCTGCAATCCAAGGGAAATATTGCCGCGGCGTTTACGGAGAATCGCTACTTTCCCTTTAAAAAAATCCCGGTTGTTCTCACCGGGGAGATTCGGCTTTCGCCGGAACACGGACTGAGCCTGCACTACCTCACGCCCGACGATCGGCTGATGATTGTCGACAACCACGGCGTCCTCTTTCGTCTGCCCTCCGGTCGCTCCCGCGAAGGTCCGTCCGACCCACGGGCCTTGGTCGCGACGGATGCGCTGGTGCACGTGATGCGTTTCGATTTGGCGGAGCTCTCAAAACAGTTCGCCACCTACGCCGCCGGTGACGCGTCGCGCTGGTACTTCGCTTTCGATCCAAAAGACGAAACGCTTTCGCACACCTTGAGTCGGCTTATCGTCACGGGCGAAGGCGGCCTCGTGCGCCGTATCCAATTGCGCAAGTCAGCCATTCAGAGCGTAGAAATCCTGATCGGTGAAACGCGCGAAAATGTCACTTTCACTCCGGAAGAACTGAAGCGCTTCTTTCGCTGACGCATGGAGCCTCCGGTCCAAAAGCGGCTCGCGCGTTTCACCCTGATTGGGCTCACGCTTCTCGGGCTGCTCTGGCTGGCTCGGGTCGATTTCGACCAGAAGATCTCGACCAATGTGATCGATTTGATCCCGGCGGACGAACGCTCGCCCGAGTTGTCGCTCGTGCGCTCCTTGGTCGGAGACCGACAGGCGCGGGCGATGATGTTGGCCTTGCGCCTCGGTGAAGGGGCTGCGCCGGCCGAAGCCGCGCAGCGTTTCGCGACCAAGCTTCGCGCGTCGAAGCTTTTCCGCGATGTAGTGGTTTTGTCGGATACAGGGTCGCGCGACGCCCTGGGTAAATTCGTCTTCGACCATCGTTTTGATTTGCTCCTCCCCACCTGGCTGGAGGAGCGGCGACGCGAGTTTGCCGTCACCCAACGTCCCCCGGCTGAATATCCCGCTTGGCTGGCGGAGCACACGGTCGACGCGCTCGACAAATTTGTCGCCCAGCCCGAGAGCGTCGCCTTCCAAGAGTTGATGCCGAGCGATCCCTTGCTACTGGTTCCAGCGTTGGCGGACCGAGCTCAAGCCCTGGGCGTCGGGACCGGCTCGTCCAACCAGGCCGCGTTGATTTGGGCCCTGATTGCTCCTTCTCCCTTTAGCGAGGAAGGGCAGGAACCGGTTTTCCATGCCATCGACGCAGCCTTAGCCGCGACGCAGCGGGAGGACCCCAACGTCACTTTGCTCTGGACCGGCATCAATCGCTTCGCGGCGGAGAGCAAACGTCGGATCACGGCGGAAATGTCGTGGTTGAATACCCTCTCGCTCTTTGCCGTGCTCGGCGTGGCCTGCGTCTTCGTGCGCCGACTCTGGAAAGTCATCCACCTCGTCCCTGTCATTCTTTTTTCAATACTGGGCGCGTGGGTTGTGGCCACGATGGCATTCGACCGGTTGCACATCCTGGTCTTCGTCGTGGGCTCCCTCCTCTCCGGCGTCGCCATCGACTACGGTTTCTACCTCTACATGCAGCCCGCGCTGCGACCCGACGAACCCTACCGCGACAAACTCGGACGGCTCTTGAAGCCGCTCCTGACCAGCTGTCTCACCACCGTCATCGGGTTTTCCTTTCTGCTTTTTTCCGAGCTCCCGCTCATCCGGCAACTCGGGGTCTTTGTCAGCGGCGGTCTGGTCAGCGCGTTGATCGGCGCCATCCTCTATTTTGGCCAGCTCGATCGCGCCTTCCTCGAAACCCGCAGCCTGCCTCGGCCCGAGCTCTCCCGCAGCCGCGGGCTCGTCCGTGGGTTGAGCGCCTTGGTCGCGATCGCGGCCCTCTACGGAATCTTTCGCCTTTCCTGGCGGGACGACATCCGCCAGCTCGAAGTCCCGACGGTCGAGCTTCAGGCCAATGACCAACGGGTCCGTAGTTTATTTGGCGATACGCAAGATCGCGCGATCTATTTGACCCGGGGCGCCAATGTCGCCGAGGCCCGAGAGGCTCTCGATCACTTTCTGCACTGGCACGATCGTCAGTACCCGGACGCGCCCGGCGCCAGCCTGGGCTGGTTGATTCCGTCGCCCACCGTCTGGACCGCGGCGCCGGAGGAGTTGAAAACCTTGGCCCCGTTCGAAACCGTGCTGCGTGAGTCGTTGGAGCGCCGTGGATACACCGCGGCGAGTTTCGACCCGTTTTTCGAGAGCTGGCGAGGCGCGCAGGCCGCCGCTTCCCACCGCCCGGAATATGCCGAGCTGGCCACGATGGTACAAAACCAGCTCACTGGACCGCTCAGTTTGCTCCTCAGCACGGGAGCCAACGGCGCCTCGTTTCTCACCCTCGCGAATCACCCGCTTGGCGCGCAACCCCCGCCCGAGCTCTCGACTTATTCGGTAAGTCAGCTCGAGAGCCTGAACGGACTTTTCTCGCGCTACCGCACCTCGGCGCTTCGCCTCAGCGCGGCCGGCCTGGGATTGGTCGGAGCGAGCGTGTTCGTGCTTTATGGTTTTCGACGCGGTATCCGGATTTTCATGATTCCGGCCGGCTCGTGCGTCATCGCCTTCGGGCTCCTCGGGCTGATGGGACAACCGCTGAACTTATTTCACCTCCTCGGTGCCTTCCTCGGCGTGTGCTTGAGCCACAACTACGCGATCTTTTCCGCCGAAAATGCCGGACGTCGCGAGCCGCCTCCCCCGTCGATTCGCCTCTCCGCGCTGACCGCCGCCTCGTCCTTTGGCGTTCTCGCCTTCAGCAAAATTCCCGTCGTCTCGGCGCTCGGCACGATCGTCGCGCTGATCGTCCTCACCGCCTTGTTGATGGTGGAATTAGAGCCGCTGGCGGCAGCAAAGGATTGACTCCCGATCCTCGATGGCCCCGCGGAACACACCAAAAACAGGGAAGAAAAAACCAGGGGAACGAGAGAGTTGGGTTGAGCCGATTTCGCGTCCTCGATGGATTTTAAGGGGAGTCTATTTTTCTCTCTGTTCGGTAGGTCATTCCTTGGTTTCCTGATCTCGTTGGACCGCTTCTTTTTTCTTCCTTTCGCCTAACTCTTCCATGCCCTCGCCTTCGGTCAAACGTTCCACTGCTCGGCCCCACACGCTGCTCCGTGCCTGGGACGAATTGGCGGCGCGCGAACCGTCAGCTCCGGCCTTGATCGAGGCGGCACAAAATCGCGTTTTCACCCGGGCCGCGATCAGCGATCTCGCTCAAACCTGGGCCGACGCCATTCCCTCGACCACGCCGCTGAAAGGCGCGCGGGTCGCGTTCGCGCTGGTCAATGGAGCGGCCTGGGTCGCGACCTTTCTCGGCCTGCTGCGCCGAGGCGCGGTCCCGATCCCGCTCGATGCGTCCGAACCCCTCACCGCTCAGCGCGAATTGGCCCGCCAGGGAGGAGCCTCGTATTTGTGGACTGGTGACGCCTTGGAGCCGCTTGCTCCGGAACCCCTTCCGCCGACCCGCGGTATCTGCGTGGTCAAACTCACCTCCGGGACGACCCGAACGCCCCGTCCCTTGCTCTTTACCGACGCCCAAATGCTCGCGGACGGTCGTCAGATTTGTGCGACGATGGAGATCGGCCCCGACGATATCAATTTGGCCATTGTCCCGTTCGGACATTCCTACGGCCTCGGCAATCTCCTCGTTCCCTTGCTCTCCCAAGGCACCGCCGCGCTCTGTGTATCCGCTCCGCTCCCACACGCCATCGCGGCCGACATCCTGCGTTGGCAACCGACAGTCTTTCCCGCCGTCCCCGCCTTGCTTCGGGTCCTCACGCTCTCGGAGCTGCCGGAAGACACCTTCGCCGGAGTGCGGGTGATCATCTCGGCGGGGTCACCCCTCTCGCCCGAGGTCGCTCAAACGTTTTATCAAAAGTATCACCACATCGTCCATGGCTTCTATGGATCGAGTGAAACCGGAGGCATCACCTACGATCGTCAAGGCGAAGCCACGCTGGCCGGACGGAGCGTGGGCACCGCCCTGGAGGGCGTGGCCTTGACCTTCCTCGAGGATCAGCGCTTCGAGGTGGAGAGCCCCGCGGTTTTCACCCGAGGAAACCGACGCCGTTCCTCCGCCGGCAACGGGATTTTTTCTCCGGCCGATCGCGGCGAGCTCAGCAGCACCGGCGAGCTGGTCCTCTTGGGCCGCGTCGGCCGCATGATGAAGATCGCCGGGCGGCGGATCGATTTGGCCGAGCTCGAACACAGCCTGAAGCAGCTGCCCGGAATTCGCGATGCGCTGATCATGCCGCATCCCGAACGCCCAGAAGAACTCGCCGCCGCGCTGGCCACCTCGCTTTCGCTCGACGAAGCTCGCGCCCTGCTCCGGACAGAACTCGCGGCCTGGAAACTCCCTCGCCGCCTCTTGGTCTTCGCGGAATTTCCGCTCACCAGTCGTGGAAAAACGGACACAAAAGCGCTGCGAGAAAAATTGGGAGAGAGCTGAATCGCGCGCTGCGACCACGAGGGCGCAGCGAAATTTCGCTCCGGAAAAAATTTAAACCGAAGAGACCAGCGTCGCCTCGATCTCGATGTTCAGGGCCGAGCGACAGATATCCGAGCGCAGCCAAGTGACCCGATCCGCGGCGACGAGCAGAGGACCTTCGAGCAGAGATCGAGCGAGGAGCAGGTCTTCGGCGCGACGAAGGTAGACCTTGAAATGCCGGGTCCAGCCTCCCTCGGCACCCAAGCCGTCTCCCAATCCTACCGCCCGTGAAACGAGGCGCAGATTGTCCAGCGTGCATGCGATTTGCTCGGGCAGCGCGCCCGGCGCGACGGTGGCGTGTCCCTTGATCGCCGCCGTCCCGGAAATAAAAACGTAACGCTGGCCATTCGCGCTCGCCTGGGTGGCGCGGGAAAAACTCGGCGCGCGCGGTCCATGTTCCTTGGGATACTCGTAGGCGGGCACCTGCTCCGGATTTTCCACGTGCATCGGACGCTCGGGACCGGCCACAAAAACCGTGCTGATCCGGTCGTCGTCACACCCGACGGCGGAGGCGGAAGGAAGCAACTGCTTGTAATCGTTGCCCAAGGCGCGTTCGAAACTCTCCGATCGTCCGCGGCAGAAAGCCCGGTAGTTTTCCATCCCGGCCACAACCGCGTTGATCTGCGGCACGTAGTTCCAAATTCGATACAGGAAGAGGCCTTGGCAAGCGGCCAGCATCCGTTGATAAAGACGACGGGTGTGGCCATCGATGTCCGCTCCCGCCAGTCGCTCCGTGCCGTGCCCGATGAGCAAATCTCCCGCTCGGTACAAGGTCAGCCCCGGTTCCTCTTTTTCCAACAGGACCGCGGGAAAAATTTCCTCTGTATTCGCGCCCGCCAGACAAGGAATTCCGACGACCAAACCGTGCGCGTTCTTGGGCAGTAGACCAGCGGCCCCATCAAAGGCAACGCGTAGCGGACGGGCGCTTTCCGGCGCTTCAAGAGGAGCAGACATTCCAGTTATATCGGAGCCAAGAGGGACTTTTTTATAGACGATCTACGTGCGATGGGAAAAACACGGTTCCCCGCCCCCGCTTCAAGAACAAACGTCGAAGTACCCTCGCCCGCACCCCAGGGTCCTCCTCCCCTGCTTGACCTGCCGAGAGCTTGCGCCCGCTTGGCCAGAGCCGCTTTTGTGAATGGATGCTGACGAAAGCCGAAATCGCGCGCCTGCGCTCCCTCCAGGACAAGAAGCAGCGGGAAGCGCTCGGACTTTTCGTGGTGGAGGGCGATAAGGTGGTCAGCGAACTCCTTCACCTCGGCTATCGCTTTCTCGAAATCTACACCACCGAAGACCCAGCATCGCTCGTCCCCGCGCCGCGAGATCCTTCCTTTTCTGGCGCCGTGCGGGTCATCACCTCAGAGGAAATGCGGCGTATCAGCCACTTCCCTACGCCGGCCTCCCTGCTCGCGGTAGGCCGCTTGCACCGCCGGGAATTGACCGCCGGCGAAATCGATCAAGGCCTCACGCTGGCGCTGGATGGAGTGCAGGATGCGGGAAACGTCGGCACGCTCCTGCGGGTGGCGGACTGGTTTAAATTGGACCGCGTGCTCTTGTCACCCGACTGCGCGGATCTCTTCAGCCAAAAGGTGATCAACGCCAGCATGGGGTCGTTCGCTCGTACCACGGTCTACACCGCGCCGCTCGCTCGCGCGCTCGCCACCACCCAAGTGCCGATCCTCGGTTGCGATTTGGAAGGACAATCCGTGCACACCCTTGTCCGCTTGAGAAATGCCGTCCTGGTGATCGGAAGCGAGGGACGGGGCCTTTCCGCGGACGTCCGCGCGCGCGTGACGCAGTTCGTGACCATCCCTCGCTACGGCGGGGCCGAATCGCTCAATGCCGGCGTGGCCGCGGCGATTGTATGCGATAACTTGAGACGCGTCTCCGGATAGGCTTCTGGTTATTCGAGGGCGACGTTTTAACCCCGAAGCCAGCCTCGAAATCGTCCGGGGCGCGGTCTTTTGGCCGGAGTGCGTCAGCAACCGGACTTCTGGCCGTAATAGGCGCCGGGGCCGTGCTTGCGTTTGAAATGCTTGTTGAGCAGCTCCGGCTCGATCGGCGCCAGCTTCGGTTCCAACTGGAGCGAGAGCAGCGCCATTTGCGCGATGCATTCGACCGCAACCGCCACCTCCACCGCTTTCGCCACGGTGGGGCCCCAAGTGAAAGGAGCATGGCGGTTAACCAATACGCCTGGACAATCGAGCGGATCGACTCCGGCGAAACGCTCAACGATCACGTTGCCCGTCTCCCACTCGTAAGCGCTGGCGATTTCCTGAGCGGTCATTTTCCGAGTGACCGGGACGTCGCCATAAAAATAGTCGGCGTGCGTGGTGCCGAAAATCGGAATCGGCCGTCCCGCCTGCGCGAAGGCCGTGGCCTGCGACGAATGGGTGTGCACCACGCCTCCGATTTGAGGAAAGGCGATGAAGAGCCGCCGGTGGGTGGGCGTGTCGGACGAGGGGTTGAGCTTCCCTTCGACCTTTTTTCCCTCGAGGTCGACCAACACCATGTCCTCCGGTTTCAGCACCGCGTAGTCCACGCCACTCGGCTTGATCGCGAAAATCCCTTTGGCGCGATCGATCGCACTGGCATTGCCGAAAGTCAGGTTGATCAACCCGTGCTTGGGTAGGGCGACGTTTGCTTCGTAGGCCTCGCGTTTCAATTCTTCGAGCATGAGGGAGGATTCGGAGATCTATTGTAGCCGGGGGCGCCGACCCCGGGGTATTGGTTTGCCGAGTTCTGTCGAACCCCGGGGTCGGCGCCCCCGGCTACAACAGATCCTTCGGTCCCGATTGTGTAATTGGTTATTCACTACGCGCGAATGCCCTGCGCGAGGTGGTAATAGACTTCGTTGTTGCGCAGGTTCTGTTTGAGCTCGTTGAGCTTGGTCTCGGCATTGATCAACACCAGCTCGATCCCAGCAATGGTGGCGAAGTCTTCCAGCATCTCCGTCGTGACCGAGTAACTATAACCGGTGTGGTGCGCACCACCGGCGAAAATCCAGGAAGCGCACGCGGTCTTGAAATCCGGTTTGCACTCCCAGACCGCGCGGGCCACCGGCAGCTTGGGCAACGGCGGCGTTTTCACCGCGGTGACTTCGTTCACGATCAGGCGGAAACGGTTTCCGAGATCGACGAGCGATGCGTTCAAGGCCGGTCCGGCGGGAGCATCGAAGACGAGGCGCACCGGGTCTTCCTTACCGCCGATGCCCAGAGGATGAATTTCCACCGAGGGTTTGCCCGCCGCGATCGATTCACAGATCTCGAGCATGTGCGCGCCGAGAACCTGAGAGCCTCCGGGCGCGAGGTGGTAAGTGTAATCCTCCATGAAGGACGTGCCGCCGGGAAGCCCATCGCCCATGACCTTCATGGCGCGGAGCAACATCGCGGTTTTCCAGTCGCCCTCGGCGCCGAAACCGTAGCCCGAGGCCATCAGCCGCTGCGGAGCCAAGCCCGGCAGCTGCTTCAATCCATGCAAATCTTCGAAGGTGGTGGTGAAGGCCTTGAAGCCGCCTT
>Ga0070717_10000558_pt1 | contig 23672 bp, 16 predicted proteins | sample LARL113metaG_FD_71366 | JGI IMG/M metagenome (GOLD analysis project Ga0070717, IMG submission 71366) | Corn, switchgrass and miscanthus rhizosphere microbial communities from Kellogg Biological Station, Michigan, USA - LAR L11-3 metaG | ecosystem: Host-associated > Plants > Roots > Rhizosphere ...
CGGTGACGCAGTGCATTAGGCAGACGTCGAGGTAGTCGGTGCCGAGTTCGCGGCGGAAGCGGTCGAGGTCCGCACGCATGCCGTCGGCATCCCGTGCCCAAGTTTTCGTGAGCACGGTGACTTTGTCGCGCTGCACGTGCTTCAGCGCTTCGGCGACATGAGGGTGGCTACCATAAGAATCAGCGGCATCGAAGAAGCGGAGGCCGTGATCGTAGCCGTTGAGCAAGAGATCGGAGAGGCCTTTCACGCCGAGCGCGGTTTGGTGCGAATGATGTCCAGAGCCGACCGTGCCGGTGCCCATGGCAAGGCGGCTGGTCTTGATGCCAGTGCTGCCGAGCGTGACTGTGTCAGAGGCGGCGAATTTCGCCGGCAGAGTCTGTTCGGCAATGCCGTTAAGGATGGAACTTGAGCTGAGCCAGGCCGCTCCCAGGCCTGACGCGGAGCGAATGAGGAATTCGCGGCGACGCATAGGTCCTCCTCAGAACTCGGGCGCTTCGTATGAGGCTACACCAACCGGTCTCGGAGAGGGAAGTTGCGGGCGTGCTAAAAATTCCACTCGTCAGAATCGCGAAATCGCAAAACTCCTTAGATGCGGAATGGCGCGGCCAGCAGGCGGAATGGCAGCGTGATCGCCAGAAAGACAACTTCCAGCACGCCGTGGACGGCGACGCCGATGATGCGGAACGGCAGCAACAGCAGCCAGATAAACGGATACGCAACCAACGCAAGTAGCGCAAGAGGCCAGCAGAGGACAAAAAGGATGCACCATAGCAGGAACGCGAACATGGCAGAGACCTCCTTCTGTCTAGATGATTGTACGTTGCTGGGGAAGGAAAAGTTCCACGGTGCGCTATCCTTAGATTTGTGAGGATTTGTGAGGAAATTCTGTCCATCGTCTGGCGATGAGAAGCTGATCCAGATTGTGGACTCGGCTCTAGCCGATGTAGCGCGCAGAAGTGGAAAATGGCTCGTCTGCCGGCCCGGATGCACGCAGTGCTGTGTCGCCGTTTTCTCCATCAATCAGCTTGATGCCGCTCGCTTGCGGCGAGGTCTGGCAGATCTAGAGAAGAGCGCTCCCGAGCGGGCGGCACAGGTGCGGCGGCGGGCTCGGGAGTCGGTTGCGCGGCTGTCGCCGGAGTTTCCTGGCAATCCGATCAGTGGGCTGCTGGACGAAGGAGAAGAGGCCGAGCAACGGTTTGCCGACTTCGCCAACGATGAGCCTTGTCCTGCGCTCGACCCGGCGACGGGAAATTGTGAGCTCTATGAATCGCGCCCCATGACGTGTCGCGTGTTCGGTCCTCCTGTGCAGTCGGAAGATGGATTGTGTGTTTGCGAACTCTGCTTTCAAGGTGCGTCGGAAAAAGAAATTGCTGAGTGCGAGGTGAATCCTGATCCAGACGACCTGGAATCGCACTTGCTCGAGGAACTCAAAAAAGTACCGGCACGCGCGGAAATACGATCATTGCTTACGTCCTGGCCTCCTGATTCGAATCAGGCTTGCTTCTTCTCCAACTCATCCCAGCGCGCGTAAAGCTCGTCCACTTTCTTCTGGGCCTCTCCCAGTTCCGCGTGAGCACTCAGAAGACGCGAGGCGTCGCTTGCAATCGCAGGATCTTCCGCTCGGGCGCGCTTCTCCTGCAGTACCGCCTCAGCCGCGGCGACACGCAGTTCAATACTCGCGTATTCACGAGCTTCCAAGTAGGAAAGTTTCTTCTTCGCCGGCGACGGCGATTCCGCGGCGGCCACGGCGCGCTGGGTCACTCGGCTTGGCTGCGTCGCTTGTTGCTGTTCCCGCTGCCAAGTCTCCCACTGCGAGTAGTCGGCAAAACGCTCGGCGCGGCCTTGGCCGTCCAAGCCGAGCACGATGTTCGAAACCCGATCAAGCATGTAACGGTCGTGCGTAACCAGCACCAGCGCGCCGCGAAATTCGAGCAGGCTCTCTTCCAGGATTTCGAGGGTTGGAATGTCGAGGTCATTGGTGGGTTCGTCCAGCAGAAGAACGTCGGCGGGTTGGAGCATCAACTCAGCGATCAAAACCCGGGCCCGTTCTCCTCCGGAGAGTCGTTCGACCGGTTGGTTGAGTTGTTCACCCTTGAAGAGAAATTTCGCCGCCCAGGATGCCACATGAACGACGCGATCCTGATAGATGACCGAATCTCCTTCCGGAGCCAAGGCGCGGCGCAGAGTCAGATTCGGATCGAGTTCACGGCGCTGGTCGAAATAGACGATGCGCAACTTGTCGGCTCGACGAATCTCTCCCGCCGTCGCGGCAACTTCTCCGCGCAACAGGCGCAGCAACGTCGTCTTGCCGCTGCCGTTCGGACCTACGAGCCCAACCCTTAGGCCGGCAGAGATGATGAAGTTCAATCCCTGAAACAGCCGGCGGCCTCCAATTTCATAGGCCCCATTTTGCAGCTCGATCAACCGTTTGGCCTTACGATCGGTGGCGGAGAAATCGATTTGCGCCGTGTTGCTCCGGCTTCGCGAGTTCAGGTCCGCAAGTTCTTCCGTCAATTCGCCCACTTTGTCGATGCGTGCTTTGGATTTTCTGGTGCGTGCCTTAGCCCCGCGGCGCAGCCATTCGATTTCCGCATGAACCAGATTCTCCAGCGCTTCTTGCCGCTTCGATTGCGCGTGCAGAAATTCTTCTTTCTTCTCCAGGAAGGTGCTGTAGCGCCCCTGCACTCGCAGCAACCCGTCCGGATAAACACGGCTGAGCTCCACCATCTCGTTAGCGACGTTTTCTAAAAAGTAGCGATCGTGACTGATGACGACGCATGCGAAGGCGGCTTGCTCCAGCACTTCTTCGAGCCACTCGATGCCCGCCAGGTCCAGATGATTCGTGGGTTCGTCCAGCAAAAAGATATCGGGGTCCTGCACCAGAGCTTGCGCGATCGCGAGGCGTTTCTGCCATCCTCCAGACAGCGCGGTGGCCTGTGCGTCCAAGTCCGCGAAACCTGCACGACCCAGCGTCTCTGCAAAACGCATCGCGCGCTCCGACTCTGGCACCGCGGAAGCTTGCAATGCCGCCTCGATCACCGACCGAACCGTATCGCCGAACCGGAATTCTGACTCCTGCTGCACGTAACTCAGACGCAGCCGTTTGCGAAAAGCGATTTCGCCTTCGTCCGTGTTTTCGGTGCCCGCCAGAATTCGCAGCAGCGTGGACTTGCCCGAGCCGTTGGGACCGATGAGCCCGATGCGATCGCCTTCGAAAACCGTAAAGGATACATTCTTGAAGAGGGGATCGGCCCCAAAGGCTTTGGAGATGCTCCGTACATTAATCAGCGGGGGCAACGATTTGGGGACTCCTGAGGATCTAACTTGAGATTATCAGGAAGCGCAGCGCGGCCCGGGAGTGCGGGAAGTGCGTGGGCCGCTCGGCTTCGCCGTCACGGGACAGTTGAGGCGGGTGTCGCTACATCCAGCGCGAGCGCAGCAAATTACCAGGCGGGCTTGCCGTCCTTGAAGCGAAGCGTCAGTGTGTCTCCACCCTTCACCACTTCGCGGGCCAGAGTCAGATCCGCCCCATCCTGCTTCACCTTGGAGCCCGTGACTTCAATCTGGTCGTCGGCTTTGAACACTACGCCCATGTCGTCGAGAAATTTCTTGGGACAGAGAAAAACCTCAACCGCATCTGTGCCACTCTTTAGTGTTAGGTAGGCGACGGGCTTCCCGCCGGTCGGAGGAACGAACTTCATCTCCGCCACAACTCCCTTGAATTTGCCTTCGGTGGCTGGGTCATATTTTGGCGTCGCTTGGGCAAACGCGGGAGCGGCAAGGAACAGAATTGCCGCGAGTTTCAGCAGACTGTTGTAAAACGAGCCGGAGGAAGTCATTGCTGGCCCTCCATGCCGCGAATATTAGGCCAGCAGCGGGGGAAAAGCAATGCGATTATGAAAGCATGATTGAGATTGACAACAGCGTCGTGGTTGGAACATTTGCGGCCAATTTGTTTTTATACTCTGAAGACTCGAAGGAACTTGCTTGAAATGAAATCAACCCGCTGCCATTTCTTGGGGACTGCTTTCCTTTGGGCGATAGTGCTGATCCCACCCGTTGTTGCGGAGACGGGAGCCAGGGCCTGGTTGCGCTACTCCGCATTGAGTCCGCAAGCGGCCAAGAACTACGAACGCCTGCCAGACAAGACTGTGTTGCTCGGCGATTCCCCGGTGCTCAAAACCGCGCAGCAGGAATTGATTCAGGACGTCTCGCAAATGTTAGGCAAGGCGCTGCACGGGGTCGTCGCCATGCCCCGGGAGAATTCCATCGTGCTGGGAACGCTGTCCGGCCTCCACGTACTAGCCCCTGCGCTGCATCCGCCTCAGGAACTGAACCCCGACGGCTACTGGTTGAAGACTGCAAAGATTCACGGTGCTGAACGTCTAGTGGTCGCCGGCGCTACAGATCGCGGCGCTCTGTATGGCGTGTTCGCGCTCTTAAGCAAGATCGCTCGTGGCGAAAGTATCGCTGGCATGGATGAAGTGCAACAGCCCTATGCGCCGATGCGGTGGGTAAATCAATGGGACAACCTCGACGGCCGCATCGAACGCGGGTACGGTGGACCCTCGATATTTTTTGCCGACGGAAAAGTGCGCAGCGACTTGACCCGCGCCGGCCAGTACGCCCGTTTGCTGGCTTCGGTCGGCATCAACGGCTGCACGATTAATAACGTGAACGCCGCTCCCGAAATTCTCGAAGACAGTTTCATCGCAGAAGTCAGCCGCATCGCCGAGGCATTTCGTCCCTGGGGTGTTCAACTTTCTCTCTCCGTGGATCTGAGCAGCCCGAAAGTCATGGGCGGGCTGGACACGTTTGATCCACTGGATCCGCGGGTTTCCGAATGGTGGCGGAAGAAGGTGAACGAGATCTACCGGCAAATTCCAGATTTCGGCGGCTTTGTTGTGAAGGCGGACTCCGAAGGCCGGCTCGGGCCGTCCACCTACGGCCGAACGCCTGCGAACGCGGCCAACGTGATTGCGCGCGCGCTTAAACCGCATGGTGGTGCCGTCTTCTATCGCGCATTCGTCTACAATCACCATCTCGATTGGCGGAACTTGAAAAACGATCGCGCGAAAGCCGCCTACGATAACTTTCATCCCTTAGACGGCGCCTTCGACGACAATGTTGTCATCCAGATCAAGAACGGTCCAATCGATTTTCAGGTGCGCGAACCGGTGTCACCGCTTTTCGCCGGCCTGCACCACACCAACGAAGCCATCGAATTGCAAATCACACAGGAATACACCGGGCAACAACGGCAACTCTGCTTCCTCGTACCAATGTGGAAAGAGGCTCTCGACTTCGATATGCGCGTCGATGCAAACGCCACGCCCCTAAAAGACATTGTCGCGGGGCGCGTTTTTCATCGTCTCACAGGGGGCTTCGTTGGCGTGGCAAACGTGGGTATGGATGCGACCTGGCTGGGCAGTCCCATGGCCATGGCCAATCTCTACGGCTTTGGGCGGCTGGCGTGGGACCCCAATCTAAGCGCCGAGCAAATTGTCGATGAATGGACACGGCTCACGTTTGGCAACGATCCGCTTGTGCTCAAGACGATTGACGCGATGCAAGTCAACTCTTGGCAAGTCTATGAAAGTTACACGGGCCCGCTGGGAGCAGGCACGCTCACCAACATTCTCGGCAATCACTACGATCCGGGCCCCGAGTCCTCGGAAGAAAATGGATGGGGACAATGGCATCGTGCCGATCATGAGGGGATTGGCATGGATCGCACTGTGGCGACGGGGACCGGCTTCATCGGCCAATATCCGGCCGGGGTGCAACCCTTGTATGAATCTCTAGCCCGTTGCCCCGACAACCTGCTCTTATTTTTTCACCATGTGCCCTACGCCTACGTTTTGCATTCGGGAAAAACTGTAGTCCAGCACATCTACGATTCTCACTACGACGGTGCAGATCGTGCTCGCGATTTCATTTCGCAATGGCAGGGGCTTGCAGGTCACGTGGATGAGAAGCGTTACGGCGATATCCTGCAGCGTTTGCAGTACCAAGCCGGAGAAGCTGTGGTGTGGCGCGATACCATCTGCGCCTGGATCTTACGGCTGTCGGGTATTCCCGATGATAAGGGCCGACTTGCGCCCGCCGTCCTAAAGAATTAGTTCTTCACCGGGTCGTCTGGATTTTCAATCTTGCGGATTTGGCCCGGTTCCGTTAACGTTTACGCGTCTGGCAGACGGCGCGACTGCCCGAGTCCCCGGGGCCAGTCGCCGTCAGGAACGCAGGCCAAGAAATATGAGCAGACCTCCCACGACCCTTCGTGACATCGCAAAAGCCTTAGGCACCTCCATCGGTTCAGTACATCGTGCATTGCATGACAATCCTGGAGTAAGTCCAATGACCAAGGCCCGGGTTCAACAGATGGCTAGAACCTTGGGGTACCGGCCCAACCTTGCTGCTAGGTATTTGTCGTCGAAAAAGAGTCTGCGCGTCTCGGTGAACACGCTGAAGGGGACCACCTCGTTTTGGGACGAGGTGCGCGCCGGCATCCGCCAGGAGGCCGCGTCCATCCTGCTGGAAAATGTTGAGATCGAGTTTCGCACTTACCCGCGTTTGGGCGAAGGAGAAGAAGAGGCTTTTGCCGCGGCCATCCGTGACCGGGTCGACGGGATCATCACCTTCCCGAGCCGTCCTCAGGTCTTGCGGTCGTGGATACGCCGCGCCTCTCGAGCCCAGATTCCCGTTGTATGCGTAGCCACCGACGCTCCCAACAGTGGCCGCTTGGGCATTGTGGCCGTCGACACATTAGCCAGCGGATCGATCGCTGCGGATTTGATGGGGCGATTTGTTGGCGCGCGCGAGGGATCGATTGCGATCACGGTGTTTGATATGGCGATCACCGAACATGCGGAGAAGTGCGCAGCGTTTGAAAATACCTTGCGGAGGTTCTATCCCAATCTGCATCTGCTGAAGCCCGTCGAAGATCACGACGTGGAGTCGGAAGCCTACAGCAAGGCCCGTAAGTTGTTTGAAAAATGTCCGGATCTGGCGGGAATTTACGTGACGACCGAGGCTTCGATTCCGGTGCTTCACGCGGCCCGCGACGCAAATCTGCAAGAACGCCTGACCGTCATTACCACCGATTTGTTTTCCGACCTGGTTCCTCATATTCGCTCCGGTGCCGTGGCCGCGACCATCTACCAGCGTCCCCGCGCTCAGGGCAGCATGGCGTTCCGCATGTTGCACGAGTTTCTGGCGGAGGGAGTCAATCGATCCCATCAAGTCGCGTTGGCGCCACACCTGGTAATGCGCGGCAATTTGGATTTCTTTCTGCAACGACAGTCCCAGGAATCAGCCACAGAGAAGAAAGAAAAAGCAGATCAACCGCCTGAAATCACCCGAGCCCTGGCGGAGGATATCGCCTAGCGCTGGAGCGTTGGGCCAGCAAGGAGGAATCATAGTTTATCTCGGCATCGATGTCGGTACCGGTGGCACGCGAGCGCTCGTCATTGATAAGGCCGGAAAAGTCGTCGCCTCGGGATCGGAAGAGCACGAAGCGTTCGCCAGTCCACACCCTGGTTGGGCAGAGCAAGATCCGCGGGACTGGTGGCGGGCCTGCGGATTGGCGGTTCGCAAGGCTCTTAAGTACGCCAATCTGCGTGCTGACGAGATCGCCTGCGTAGGGTTCTCGGGCCAGATGCACGGTGCCGTCCTGCTCAGCTCCAGCGATGAGGTCGTGCGCAACGCCATTATCTGGTGCGACCAGCGCAGCGAAGCTCAGAGCAACGAGCTTGAAAAGTTGTTCGGCCGGGACGCGTTGATCCAGCTCACTTGCAATCCCCCGCTCACAAATTTCACCCTCACCAAACTTCTCTGGGTGCGCGAGACCGAGCCGAAGAACTGGGCGCGGGTGGCGCACGTGATGTTGCCCAAAGATTACGTGCGATTCCGCCTTACCGGCGAACGGGCCATCGACATGGCGGATGCGTCGGGAACTCTTCTTTTGGATGTAACTAATCGGCGATGGTCGACCGAGGTTCTGAGCAAGTCCGGCGTTGATAAAAGTGTGCTCCCGGCGCTCTACGAATCGCCTCAAGTTTGTGGGAAGGTTTCCGATGTGGGGGCGGAAGCCACCGGGCTGCGAAAGGGCACTCCCGTGGTCGCGGGCGCTGGAGATCAGGCGGCCGGCGCCGTGGGCATGGGCATCGCGCGCGCGGGTGCGGTTAGCGCCACCATTGGAACTTCCGGCGTCGTCTTTGCCGCGACGGATCGTCCGGCATTGGATCCTAAGGGACGACTGCACACTTTCTGTCACGCCATCCCGGAACGCTGGCACGTGATGGGCGTTACCCAGGCCGCAGGATTATCTCTGCGCTGGTTTCGCGATCGATTCGGCGTGGCCTCCGGCGCACAGACCCAGACCAGCGCCGGACGCGATCCCTACGACCTTCTCGCGGATGAAGCGAGTTCGGCCCCCGCAGGCTCGGAAGGCGCATTCTGGCTTCCGTACCTAATGGGAGAGCGCACGCCTCATCTCGATCCGAATGCTCGCGCCGCGCTGGTTGGATTGACTGCTTCGCACACGCGCGGACACGTTATTCGCGCTGTAATGGAAGGCGTCGCTTACAGCCTGAAGGATACTTTCACGATCTTCGACGAGATGCAGATTCCGGTGACCTCTATTCGGCTGGGAGGCGGCGGCGCCAGATCGCCGCTGTGGAGGCAGATTCAGGCAGACGTTTACAACCACGAAGTTGAAATTGTCGCAGCCGAAGAAGGCGCAGCCTACGGCGCAGCAATTCTTGCCGGCGTCGGGGCCGGCGCCTGGAAATCCGTCGACGAAGCCTGCGACGGCGTGGTTCGCGTGGCAACTCGCATCGCGCCAAATCAGGCCAATTCGAAGACCATGCAGCATTCTTATCGCACGTACCGCAAAATCTATCCTGCATTGCGTCAGGTGGTGGAGTAGCGCTGGCCTCCTCGCCGGCTGTCCGGCGGGCGTCCCCGCCCGGCGTCTCAACCCCACTACTTCGCCGGTTCTTTCACAAGAACCACTCGATCGCCAGTAACATCCAGGAGTTGCTGCACGATGCCCGAAGGCCAGTGGATCTCCACCAGATCAGCCGAAGTATTCGCCCCAAGTCCGAAATGCACCGGCCCCGCGCTCGACGATGCATAGCCAGCGCTCGTAGTCATGTGGTTATACTGCGCGCCCGACTTGGTGATCAGCTTGATTCTTGCCCCGATGCCATCGCGGTTGCTTTTAGTTCCCTGCAGCTTGAATTCCAGCCAATGATGGTCGCCCGGGCTCTGATTGATCCAGATCTCCGCCGGCGCGCTGATCGCACTCACGACCACGTCAAGGCGGCCGTCGCCGTCTAAATCTCCGAACGCCGAACCTCTGTGTCGGGATGGCGGCTGCGCCGTCAGTCCCGCCTCCGTCGTTTGAGCTTCAAACTTCATGCCACCGAGATTGCGGAATATGGTGTTGGGCTGCTCCACCGCGAGATTCGGCGCAGCCAGCAGGGATTGCACATGTCCGCGCGAGACAAAGATGTCTTTCCATCCATCGTTATCAAAATCCGCAATCGTCGGAGAATACCCAGCCATCGGGAGGCTTAGCTTCGTCATGTTGCTCTCGCGCGTCACTTCCGTGAAGGTTCCTTTCCCCGTGTTTTGGTAGATCGGGAAAGTTTCCCCGTCGAGAGCGACCACTACAACATCGGGATAGCCGTCATTATCAAGATCGCGGAAATCCGTGCCCATGCCGGAAATGAATGTACCGTCTTCCCGCAGCGCGACGTTCACGTCGAAACCAATTTCCTCGAACCGTCCGCCGCCCTGGTTGCGAAAAAAACAGTTCATCAGCTTGTCGTTGGGAACGAAGAGATCCATCTTGCCGGAGAGTTCGGAGTCGGCAGCCGCGACACCCATCCCTTTGCCGGGATGAGCCCGCAACCCGGCTTCGACGGAAGCATCACGAAACGTTCCATCCCCATTGTTGATGAACAGCTGGTTGGGAGTGGGTTTATACATCTTGGGATGGCAATAGTCGCGATGGCCGTAGCCTTGGCACACAGGTTCGTGATCGAATTCCCACCTCAGATAGTTGATGACCACGAGATCGAGCAAACCATCGTTGTTCACATCGACCCACGCGCCAGCGACCGCCCACAGCGGCCCGTACTCTGGATCCGGCTTGTTCAGTCCGGCTTTCGCCGTCACATCCGTAAATGTGCCGTTGCCATTGTTGTGATAGAGCGTGTTGCGATAAACGCCCGCGACAAAAATGTCTTCGTACCCGTCGTTGTCATAGTCACCAATCGCGACGCCAACGTCGTAGCCCGTTCCCGCCAGGCCGGTTTTCTCGGTTACATCGGTGAAGTGTCCGTGGCCGTCGTTCTCGAAGAGGCGATTGGAATATTTTGCGGAAGTTTTTTTGAGCGTTTTGATGTCCGCTCCGTTGCTGAAGAAGATGTCGAGCTTGCCGTCGTTGTTGTAATCGAAGATGGCGACGCCGCCAGCCATCGTCTCGGGCGCGTGGCGCTCCGGCGTTTCGCAACTGTCCAACTTAAAGTCGATAGGCTGGAATGCGAACCGTATCGCACCTTTGCCAGCGGCTGCGACGGAGTCAGCCGATTTCGCTGCGGTTTGGGATGCCGGCACTTGTGCTCGCGCCGGCGATGCCGCAAACACCAGCAACCAGAGTGCAGCCCACAAGCTTAAGAACCTACAACTCGTCATCTGCGGAGCGGCACTCAGGTGCCTGCTGTTCATTTTACTCCGGCAATTTCTGTTCTCCGCGAATGGAAAGTCGCGCCTCCGCCTGCGGAGCGGCCGTTCCCGGTTGTCCGCCGCCTGCGGTAATCGTGTAGTCTCCCGCCGAGACCATCCGATCGCCCGCTTCGTTCACATAGCTCAGGTCGCGCGGCTGCAGCGTGAGTTTCACATGCCGCTGCTCTCCCGCTGCCAGAGGAACGCGGGTAAACCCGCGCAGCGCCCGCAAAGGCGCGCCCGGGAGCTTGGGGAAGGTCACGTAAAGCTCGACCACTTCATCCCCCGGTCGCTGGCTGGCGTTCCTCACATCCACATCGACCGCGAGGGGATTGCCGGCATCGAGTTCCGCGTTTGCCAACGTCAGGTTGCTGTACTCGAATTTCGAGTACGTCAGCCCGTAGCCGAAAGGATACAGAGGCTGTCCCTCGAAATAGCGATACGTGCGGTTTTTCATCGCATAGTCTTCGAACTCAGGCAACTGCTCCACGCCTTTGTAAAAAGTGACTGGCAAGCGTCCGCCGGGATTGTTTGTGCCCGCAAGCGTCTGCGCAATTGCAGTTCCACCCTCTTCGCCGGAGTACCAGGCTTCGAGAATCGCGTTGGCATGGTCGTTCGCCCAATTCACCGCCAGCGCGCTGCCATTCATCAGAACCACCACCAGCGGCTTGCCTGATCCTTTCAAAGCGCCAAGTAGCGCCTCTTCCTCTGCAGGCAAGCTGAGGCTGGTGCGATCACCGCCCTTGAATCCAGGCATGTCGACCTTCATCTCTTCGCCCTCCAGTCTGGAGGTGATGCCAACCACCGCGACGACCACATCAGCCTGACGCGCCGCGGTTACCGCGTCCCCTAGCGGATCGGCGCTAACCGGGAGCCAGACCAGTTTCGTTGTGCGTCCACCCGCCAAGTACTCAATCTTCACCGCGTAACGATGCCCTTTCGTCAACTGAAGCGTCGCCAGTTGAGGATTGGGATCATGCAGGATGCTGTCATCCACAATCAGCTTTCCGTCGAGCCACATGCGCTGCATCGAACCCACGAGCCCTATTTGGTATGTGCCCGCCTCCGCGGGTGTCAGAAAACCAGTCCAACGGACGGAAAAATCCTTCATCCCGGCCGGCGGCCGGAGCGCATGGGCACTGGGGTGAGAGAGTTGAAGATCGACGTACGGATCGACTCGTACTTCCTGCGGCGTGCCAGCTAATTCTCCTGAAAAGTATTCGCCCTTCAGCCCAGGCTCGCCCTTGTCTGTGGCTAGCATTGCAGTTGGAATCACAATATGCTGGCGCAGAAAATTCGTTCCAGGCTGGAATGAGACCTGAGCTCCCGCGAACTGTTTGCGAATGCCCTCCAACGCCGTGACCGCATGGGAAGCGGTTCCGGCGTAATTGCCGTGGAGCACCTCGGCAGACTCAGCCAGCGGACCCACCACCAAAATCTTCTTGACGCTCCCACCGAAAGGAAGCACTCCATCGTTCTTAAGCAACACCATCGATTGGCGCGCGGTCTTCAGTGCGAGTTCCCTATGCGGGGCACTGTCGATCTCGGACTCCGGCGTCTGCGCGTGTGGAACTTTCTCAGGAGGATCGAACATTCCCAGCCGCACGCGGGCCGTGAACAACCGTTTCAAGGCAACATCCAGATCGGCTTCCCTAAGCAGTCCTTGCTTCACAGCGTCGATATATGGCTGATAATCGTGGCTGTCTTTGGCGATGGTGAAGAAGTCTGCACACTCGTTGTCCATTCCTTTCTTCAGCGAAACTGCAGCGGCTTCCGCCTGGCTCTTGACGAAATGGTGCCCCTGGTAAATGTCCACGATCGCGTCGCAGTCCGATACTACATAGCCATTAAACTTCCACGCGCCGCGCAGTTGATCCTGCAACAGGAAAGTGTTCGCGCACGCCGGTTCGCCGTTAACGCGGTTATAGGCGCACATTACCGATTCCGCCTTGCCCTCCGTAACTGCGGCGCGGAACGCCGGCAAATACGTGTCCTCCATGTCATGTTTCGACACCTGGACATCAATCGTGTGCCGCGACGGCTCGGGCCCGCTGTGCACTGCAAAATGTTTCGGAGTGGAGATGACCCGAAAGTATTTCGGATCGTCCCCCTGCAGTCCGGTTACGAACGCCACGCCCATGCGTCCGGTGAGAAACGGATCTTCGCCGTACGTCTCCTGGCCGCGTCCCCAGCGTGGATCGCGAAAGATGTTGATATTTGGCGACCAGAAGTCCAGCCCCTCCATAATGTCCCGCCGTCCGGCTTTCGCGGCCTGGTTATGTTTAGCCCGAGCTTCAGTGCCGATCACAATCGCCATCTCGTGGATCAAAGGGTCGTCAAAGGTCGCGGCCAAGCCAATCGGCTCGGGAAAAACGGTCGCCGTCCCGGCGTTGGCAACTCCATGCAAGGCTTCACTCCACCAGTCGTAGGCCGGCACCTGGAGCCGCGGAATAGCCCGCGCCTGATTCACTAACTGCGATGCCTTTTCTTCAAGCGTCATCTTTCCGACAAGGTCATCCACGCGCACGTTGATGGGCTGGGAAGGGTCCAGATAAACTGCGCCGCCAGCCTTCTGAGCGGAAGTAGGGAGAGCAAGGACAAAAATGAGAGCCAGAAAAAAAACTACCTGCAAGGTGGTTCGAAAGCGCGTTTTCATGGAAAGTTGTCCTCCGCAACCCGCGCGGTCAAAGGACGGCGATAGCGCCGGCTGTGCTGAAGTTGTGCTTCGTTAACGATTACGGTCGACCGTCGCTTGTAGCATAGCGGAATCGCGAGGTCAAGGGAACTTGCCGAGATGTGGCTCATGCCATGTCCGGCACGCCCCAGCCTGGCGAGTCAAATCTACTTTGCCGACAGCAGGCTCGCACTGGCCAGTACGTAAGTCGTCAGTTTATCCAGTTTGATATTGGTACGCTTGGAAACAAGCGTGACGGTCCCGTCATTACTGCTCACGGTTTCTACATCCTTCATCACGACCCGATGGTTGGAAGTGGTAGCGGTCGGAGTATCCGGCACGGATGTGTTTTGATTCGGATCGCTGCCTGGAAACGGCTTGTAGACCTTTGAATTCGGATCGGGGTACTGGCCTTGGCCGTTCCATGTCCGGTTCGCGGGTTGCTGAGGTCCGTACTGGAGGTCCTGTCCCTCCTCGTTCCGCGTTGGGTAATACCATGCTGTCGAATAGACTTTGACAGGCGCCGAGCCGGTCTTCCACTGCACTGAATCCATTCGAATTGCGAGACGGGAGGGCTCGGTTTTGGTCTTCGCGACAGACTCGATCACTTGCCCGGAAAAAACCGCGTTCCTCGGAATTACTGTGCCCGCGACCAGGGTGGCAACTTCCAGCTTCGCTTGAATCTTGGTTCCGACTGGGGTCTTGCCGGCAGCTACGCTTTGCTGCAGCATCACGGGAAACTCTTGCACGCCCGTAGGAGCAGGAGTCACCGGCGTCTGTTGGCCAAGCAGGGCCGCGGAATGAGAAACACAAACTAACAAGGTAGCTACTGCTATTGTCTGTGCCCGCATCGAAGTACCCCCTTGCCAAATGCAATGAAGCGTGGCGCCTCAAAACTTGCGATTCTTCCAGAAGTGGCAGGCTCGTACGGTCAGAGTATACGCCGGCAATAGCGATAAAATGCCGTCCGCGTCGCTCCAATACCATGAGATATCCATTGCGAAATCGATTTTCCGCTTGACAACGGTCATCGGATGAATGTAACACCGTAATCGTTTACGGTAGTGGGGGAAGTCCCATCCCTGAAGACTAAGCATCCGCGACCTGCTCGTCGCGTCAACAAAAATTTGGTTTGGAGGTTTCACATGAAATCCCTCTCGCCCTTGTTTGCCGGGAGTTTCAGCCCAGCCTTGAAACGCTGCGGCGTACGCCTTGCGACTCTCCTCGCAACCTTCTTCGTAATCTTTGCCGCACAAGCCGTGGCTCAGGATGCGACCCTCCTCGGCACGGTGACCGATCCGAGCGGAGCGGCGGTTCCCAATGCGACCATCACCATCACCAGCACGGATACGGGCGTGACACGTAATCTGACGACCAACAGCGACGGTCAGTTCTTGGCTCCTGATCTGCGAATCGGCAATTACACAGTGCACGTCAGTGCGACCGGTTTTAAGGCCGCCGAGCAGAAAAACCTGATCCTTGCGGTAGGAGACCGCAGGCGTCTCGATGTCAGCCTCGTGGTTGGCAGCGTACAAGAGCAGGTGACCGTTGAAGCCAACGCGGTCGCTGTGCAAACTGATACCGGCGAAGTCAGCAACGTCATTACCGGGCAGCAGGTGACTCAACTTGCCACCAATGGCCGAAGCCTATACGAACTGTTCGCCTTGGCGCCGGGCGCGTCCAGCATCCAGACCTCTCGTGTGGGCTTTACGCCGGTGAGCGCAGACAGCAATGTGAGCATCAACGGACAGCGAGAGGGGCACAATCTTCAACTCATTGACGGTGGTGAAAATCTTGATCGCGGCGGCAGTAGCGGCAGCGTCATGCCTTCCCTCGACTCCATCGCGGAGTTCCGCAACATGACTTCAAACTACAGCGCCGAGTATGGCCTTGCCTCGGCCGCGACCATCACTACCGTGATCAAGTCGGGGACCAAGCAATTCCACGCTGAAGCTTGGGAACTGTTTCGCAATGACGCGCTCAATGCGCGCAACTACTTTAACCGTCCGCCCGCTAAAGTCGCCGAGCTGCGCTACAACATTTACGGCTTCAACCTCGGCGGACAGGTTCCTCTGTGGAAGAGCCATCCGACTTTCTTCTTTTACAACCAGGAATGGCGCAAAGAAATTGACGGCGGCCTGCTCAACCAGACCGTTCCGCTCGCAAGTTCGTATCCCGATGCCGGCGGCGCTGGAACTGGCGCGGTGATCCCGACTACTTACAACGGCAAACCAAGCATTATCACGGTGCCAAAAGCTGGCTCAGTTGCGAACTTCGGCGCCGGTTGTTCTGCCGCCGTGCAGGCGACACTGATCCCCGGTCAGCCATTCCCCAACAACACGATTCCCGATTGTTTGATTAACAGCAATGCGACGGCATTGCTGCACGCGGGTGGCAAGTACGGCGGGATATTCCCGGCCCCCACCAACGGCGCATTTTTCCAAGGCGGCAACAATTCCCCGACGACGTTGCGAGAGGAAATTGCCCGCGTCGATCACACGTTCAGCCCTAAGTTCTCGATCTTCGGACACTGGATTTCCGAGCAGATCTCCCAGACGTATGGGACCACACAGTGGAGCGGCGACAACGTGCCCTCGATCGCCGACGTGTTTGGAAATCCCTCGTACAGTGCCGTGATCCACACGACCTACGTGATCAGTCCAACCCTGCTCAACGAGGCCTCGTTCAACTACAACGGCAACCGTATTAACATCATCCCCAATAACCTGATCTCTGCCCCCAGCAGCTTCGCTTTTAACCGGCTGTTTACTGGACCGAACGTTGACACCCGCATTCCCTCGATTAACCTGTCGGGCATAACCGGGTCGAATTACACCTCCAACTGGACGCCGTGGATCAACAAGGCGGATGATTACCAGATTCGCGATGACGTTTCCTGGACCAAAGGCCCGCACCAACTCAAATTTGGGTTCAGTTGGGCCCTCTACAAGAAGGGCCAGGACGCCTTCGCAAATACTCAAGGCAACTTCACGTTTAACGGCGCATTCACCGGCGTTGACTATGCCGATTTCCTTCTCGGCTATGCCCAGGCCTATTCAGAGGATGGCGTCAAGATTCACGGCCAGTGGAATAACATTTCCCCGGCAGCGTACGTCCAGGATAACTGGCGCGTAAACAGCCGCCTCACCTTAAACTTGGGACTGCGGTGGGACGGCATACCGCATACCTACGAAGCCAATCACCTGTCTTCGAATTTCTATCCCAAGCTGTATAACCCCGCGAACGCAGCCACGTTTGACTCGAACGGGCATATCTGCAGCAAGAACTCCGTTCCGGCTTGCCCTGGTGGATCGAGTCCGGGATTAGTCACCAGTACCAATCCGATCTTGGGAGGTTATCAGTTCTATCTCAATGGCATTGGCACCGGCGGCGTGAATGGTATTCCTAAAGGGTTGGTAAACAATTCGTGGAACAACTGGGGCCCACGCCTCGGCTTCGCTTATGACCTTACCGGTCAAGGTAAGACCGTCATTCGCGGCGGCTTCGGCCTGATGTACGAGCGCATCCAGGGCAACGATATGTATAACGGTGCGGTGAACCCGCCGGGTGATCCGAACCCCACACTCAACAACGTTTCGCTATCGAATCCGGGACTTCAACTCGGCACCGGTAATGTCATCACTGCCGCTGCCTTACCAGTACTTCCTCTCGGCGTCACTGGAATCTCGCAGCATTATCCGGCTCCGGTGAGTTACCAGTACAGCGTCGGCGTTCAGCAGTCTCTGGGAACCCACACCGTATTGTCCGTGTCTTATGTGGGAAGTCAGGGACGGCACGAGAACTACTACCAGGCGATCAATCTTCCGCCTGAGAACTTGCTCCCCGGTATGGTCGCGGCCCACGCGCTCGATAATACCAAGGTCCAGTACCTAGGCTTCGGCGGCATCCGGCTGGGTTATAACGGAGGAAATGCAAAATACAACTCGCTTCAGGCCTCTCTGACCGGGACTGTGCATCGGGACCTCCACTTGCAAGTTGCCTACACACTTTCCAAGGCGGAGGATTCGACCACTAGCAACGGAAGTGGCGGCGACCTTCAAAACGTCACGAATCCTTACGCCGGCTGGAAGTACGATTTCGGGCCTTCTCAGTTCGACCGGAGGAACATCTTCTTCACCAACTTCGTTTACGACATCCCGCTTTTCCGGAACAATCCCAGCCGTTTGGTTAAGGCAGGGTTGGGTGGGTGGCAACTATCGGCCATCATCACCGAGGAATCGGGAGCGCCCATCAACCTCGGGGTCAGCGGAACCACGGCCGCCAGCATTATCAACAATTCGGCAACGCGACCCAATGTGAACGGCTCCATCTCGTATCCGAAAACCGTTCAACAATGGTTCAATCCGTCGGTCTTCTCGAAGCCCGTCTGCGCCACAGGCCCAGACTGCTATGGCAATCTGGGATTTGACGCTATACGCGGTCCCGGCCGCAACAACTTCGACCTGTCTCTTAAAAAGAACTTCGCCTTCACGGAGAGGTTCAAAATGGAGTTCCGGGCAGATGCCTTCAACGCCTGGAACCACACGCAGTTTAAAGGTGACAAAAACAATGGCGGAATCAGCACGAACGTAGGGGCTGGCGACTTTGGCCAGGTGACTGGTGCATTTGACGGCAGACAGTTGCAACTCGGGTTGAAGCTAATGTTCTAGATTCGCTTCTTCCAGAGTCCACCTCACGCCCCGCTCGCGCTCAATTACTAGAGCGAGCGGGGCCGTAATTCTCTGATCTCTTCGATGTATCCTCTATTCTTGTGCCGTGCCCAGCATCCAGCTAGCCGATTGAGCAAACTAGCTGGAGTTTAAGATTGGTAAAATTGGCAGCGCTGAGTATCGCGCATGAAGAACCTGAAAATAGAACTCATTTTCATCCCGCTTCTCTCGCCCATCTTTGCGTTCGCGCAGTCCACCCCCGCGGACGCAATTGCGCTCGAGCAACAGGGAAAGTTGGCAGAGGCCGCCCAGGTTTGGCGCGCAGTCACGGAGCGCAATCCAAACGATGCCGGTGCCTTTGCCAGTCTGGGAATAGTGTTCTCCAAGGAGCGTAAGTATGCGGAAGCGGCGTTCGCATACAGGAAGGCTCTTGCCCTCAATCCGAAGCTCCCCGGCGTGGAACTGAACCTGGGTCTGGCGGAGTTTAAGCAGGGCCACTTTAAGGCTGCCGCCACTGCCCTTCGCACCGACCTAACCTCCGATCCTTCCAATAATCAGGCTCGTACGCTCCTTGGGCTCAGTTACTACGGCGCGCAGCGCTTTGCCGATGCCATAAAGTATCTCGAGCCTGCCGCCAAGGCCGATCCCGGTAACTTGGAACTGCATCGCCTCTTGGCGCAAAGCTGCCTATGGGCGAGAAATTATTCCTGCGCGCTCGAAGAATTTCGTCAACTGCTGCTGCAAAACCCGGATTCCGCCGGAGCTCACGTGCTTGTGGGTGAGGCCTTGGATGGCTTGGGAAGAACTTCTGAGGCCATCGCCGAGTTCGAAGCTGCCGCGAAGATTTCTTCCAGCGAGCCCAACGTTCACTTTGGCCTTGGCTATCTCTACTGGAAAACGCAGCAGTACGACGAGGCCAAGAAAGAGTTTGAACGTGAACTCGCTCTCGACTCCGGCCATGCGCAGGCACTGGCATATCTCGGCGATATCGAATGGAAGAGCAACCACCCCGATGAGGCTCTCTCCTGGCTCAAACGCGCGTTGAGCGCCCAGAAAAACCTGCGCATTGTATATGTCGATCTCGGTGCGATCTACATGCAGAACAAAAACTACAACGAAGCGCAGACAGCGCTTCTCCACGCCGTGGCCCTCGATCCTTTCCTGCCCGACGCTCATTACCAGTTGGGACGTTTGTATCAAGCACAAGGCAAGACGGCCGATGCGGAGAAGGAACTTCACAAAGTTCAGGACTTGCACAAGAAGGCGGAGGACAGCCTGGTGGGAAAGATTTCTTCCTCCCCACCGCCCTTGGATCCGCCTCCGGACAAATCCCCGGAGAATAAATAATGACTGCGAAGAAAGCGCGATCGAACGCCAGCAACGACCTTTACCGGCCAAAGCCGGAACATAAATTCTCTTTCGGATTGTGGACTCTGGGGAATCGCGGCCGTGACCCGTTCGGCGATGCTGTACGCCGCACCATGCCGCCGACGGAGATCGCCTCCGTGCTCGGCGAGATCGGCGCCTGGGGCGTGAACCTGCACGACAACGATCTCGTCCCCATAGAGTCCTCGCCGTCGGAGCGCGATCGGATCGTTCGAGAATTCCGCAAAGCCTGTCAACAGAGCGGCATCGTCGTCCCCATGGCGACCGTGTCCTTGTTTTTTCATCCCGTCTTTCGCGACGGAGCCTTTACCTCCAACGATCCCGAAGTACGCGCCTACGCTCTGCAGAAAACTCTGCGCGCCATGGACCTTGGCGCGGAACTCGGCGCGAAAATCTTTGTCTTGTGGGGCGGCCGCGAAGGCGTTGAGACCGATGCCTGTCGCCGCGCTGACGAAGCCGTCAAACGCCTGCGCGAGGCCGTCAACTATCTTTGCGAATACAACATCGCTCGCGGTTATGGATACCGCTTCGCCCTGGAAGCCAAGCCCAACGAGCCGCGCGGCGACATTTATATGGCCACCACTGGGCACTACCTGGGATTCATTCCTACCCTTGATCATCCCGAGATGGTCGGTGTCAATCCGGAAGTCGCGCATGAACAAATGGCCGGACTCAACTTCATGCACGGAGTTGCCCAAGCCTGGGAAGCCGGAAAACTATTTCATATCGATCTAAACGATCAAGCGCCCGGACGCTACGATCAGGATCTACGTTTTGGCTCGGCCAATCCCAAATCCGGATTCTGGCTGGTGAAGTTTCTGGAAGACGTTGGCTACGACGGCCCGCGTCATTTCGATGCTCACGCCTACCGCACGGAAGATTATGACGGAGTGAAAGACTTCGCCCGTGGCTGCATGCGAACCTATTTGATTCTGAAAGAGAAGGCTGCCCGCTGGAATGCCAACGAAGAGATTCAAGCCATTCTCAGAGAAATCTCGTCTGCCGTTCCGGGCACTCCGAAAGCGAGCCTTTATTCAGAAAAGGGATCGGCGGCGTTGCTGTCTCACGTTTTCGATAAAGACGCGATTCTGAAGAAACGATTGCCGTATGAACGCCTCGACCAGCTAACCGTCGACATTCTGCTAGGGGTTCGCTGACTTGCGCTACGCGCGGCCTTTCTTCGCCGCGATTGCGGCCGGTTTATCCGCGACTTCCCACGGACGCTTCGGGCGATCCACGGGCGCCTTGTCACGGTTCTCGATGCGGTCATACTGATACGACTCGCTCACCGTTCCCAGCGACTCGTTATACAAGCTGGGCAATCCCAGAGCTTCCTTCAACTCCTCGGAAAACTGTTGTATCGCTTTCAGATGATCCGCGGTCGCCGGAATTTCCGTCTTAGAGGTCTTGAGAAACTGCTGGTATCCGCGATTCACCAGCTTTGAAATCTCGCTGCCAATCAGGTAGCCGGGATACGCGAAGATCTTCACGCTGTCGTCGGGGCCCTTCTGGATGGCGCCCGAGACATTATATTTCCGCAGGAAAACGCGGCCATTGGTGCCGGGGGCGTCGGTTATGTCGAACCCGTGGTCGCGCAACCAGGCTAGCGCTTCCTCGTAGGTTCGTGCTTCAATGGTTTTGGCCATTTCTTTTTTGCGTCAACCTTTCCTTGCCGGCCGATGCTCGTCTATTAGATGCATACTTTATGAGATCGAGCGTAACTTTACACGAGCTGCATCGCCGGGCGAAACTTGTTCATCTAAACAAGCTACTACATATCTTGTTTCGAACCATATAGCACATTACGTTGGTCACGGCATTTCGGTTCATATATGGCACAGGGATCTACAAGAATGGCAGCAGAATCGACCGCGACAGAACCTGAAAAATTGCGTGAACCCGCTTTAGGACTGGGTGAAACGCTAGGCCACAGCCTGGTTGAGCGGATCGGCAACACGCCCCTGCTGCGTCTGGATGCACTCACTCGCGACCTGCCCGGCGTAGCACTTCTGGGTAAGGCCGAATGGTACAACCCTGGTGGATCAGTCAAAGATCGCGCCGCGGCCAACATCGTCGCCGAAGCCCGCCGCAACGGTCAACTCCGCCATGGCCAGATTCTGCTCGATTCTACCAGCGGAAATACCGGCATCGCCTACGCCATGTTGGGAGCGGCTGAGGGATTCCCCGTTACGCTGTGCATGCCGGAAAATGTTTCGCGCGAGCGCAAGCAAATCCTCCAAGGCTACGGCGCCAACATTCTTTATACCGATCCCGCCGATGGTTCCGACGGCGCCATCCGCATGGCGCGCGAACTTGCCCGCAATCATCCCGATCAATATTTTTATGCCGACCAGTATTCCAACGAAGCCAACTGGAAAGCGCACTATTACGGCACGGCTAACGAAATCTGGCAGCAGACGCAAGGACGCATCACGCATTTTGTTGCGATGCTGGGTACGAGCGGCACTTTTGTAGGCACGACGCGCCGCATTAGAGAGCTGAATCCCGCGGTGAAATGCATCTCGCTTCAGCCGGACTCGTCGTTTCACGGAATAGAAGGCGCCAAGCACATGCCAAGTGCAATTGTGCCGAAAATTTACGATCCGCGACTCGCCGATCAGAATCTCGAAATCGCCACTGAGGACGCCTACGCCATGGCGCGCCTACTCTCGCGCAACGCCGGCTTGCTGGTAGGCATCTCCTCCGCAGCCGCCGTCGTCGGATGTTTGAAGATCGCCCGCGAACTACCGGAGAGGAAAGGCCGCGAGGCGGTAATCGTGACCATCCTGTGCGACTCGGGTGAGAAGTACTTGAGCGAAAGATTCTGGAGCGAAGGCTGAGAGAAATTGAATCGCTTAGGGTGCCCCACCCTTCTCGCGTTTTGTGCGAGAGGGTGGGGATTTGATTCTGATTTACGTCCAATATATTTTCAGAGATGCTAAAACTTTCGCGCCACGACCATGACGCCCTCCGTCGACACGGCGAAGAAACCTATCCCCACGAATGCTGTGGCATCTTGCTCGGCCGCGTCGAGGACGACGGAACCCGCATCGTGACCTCGACCGCGCGTTGCGGTAACACGCGCACCGACTCCGCCCACAACCGTTACAACATCGATCCCAAGGAACTGGTGCGGATTCAGCGTGAAGGCCGCGAACGCGGCGAGGACATCGTCGGTTTCTATCACTCCCACCCCGACCATCCCGCCCGCTGGTCGTCGACCGATCACGCCGAAGCCCACTGGATCGGCTGCTCCTACGTCATCACCAGCGTCGAAAAAGGGAAGGCCGCCGTAACAAACTCGTTCGAACTGACGGGCTCAGATGAGTCCGACAAGCGCCTGGTGGATGAACCCATACAGCTCGCCTGACTAGATAAAGTGTCGGATGTGGAGACAGCCCCCCGGCGGTCTGCCGAGCGCGGCGAGGCCTTTTCTGTGCTAGATAAAGTAGTAGATTCCGCTCGATGCTTCCGTACCGAATCGAGAAACAGATCCCGTGGTCCGAGCGATGAAGCGAAAGCCTACTCGCTCCAGCCGCGAAGCGGCGAAATAATGCAGCCCACAGCGCAAGCTATGGGTGCTGATTTGGCTATGAAGGAAGCCCCAGAGGGGCGAAAGAACAGAAACCGCATGGCATACCGGCTCCCCGAACAATAGACTTTGCCTTTTATCTGGCGTTGAGCCGCTCGAGCTACGCCCGACGAACAGTCCGCACATAATCAAATTGTGAATTCCTTGCGGGGCGCCGGGAGTGCGCGATTTTCACAAGCTACAAACCGTGGACTCGTGGAGAGTTCGCATCGATTCCAATCAATATAGAGCGCGGAAAGCCGCGGCTGGCGCGGGTTCCTGGCGACAATGTTTTGCGCGTGTGCACAATTTCCGGTCACCGGCTTGTGGACGGGCTGCACTCGATTGAAAATACGGATGTTAGAGAGCGCGATTTTCGATTGACTGGATTTCTAGAAGGAGTACAACAAGATCGTTCTTTGACAGCTTCTTAAGTTTTTCCGGTTGGTGCGGCGTCCGGGGCTCAAGCGGAGTCACTTTCCTGATCGCAAGATTGGGAAGGAGGGTGAGCGAGGGTCTATAGCAAAGCGCTGGTTGAGGAGAACGAAGAAGAAATGTTGAAGGCAAGATAGAGTTCCGAGGCGTAGGGTAGGTTTATCCGGTTGGCGGTGAGCCCGGAGCCCAAGCGAAGATCGCG
>Ga0070717_10000560_pt1 | contig 23650 bp, 23 predicted proteins | sample LARL113metaG_FD_71366 | JGI IMG/M metagenome (GOLD analysis project Ga0070717, IMG submission 71366) | Corn, switchgrass and miscanthus rhizosphere microbial communities from Kellogg Biological Station, Michigan, USA - LAR L11-3 metaG | ecosystem: Host-associated > Plants > Roots > Rhizosphere ...
GCCGCCAGTATGAAGGGCCTGCTCACAGCGCGCTTCCCCCGAGACGGCGCCTCGTCAGGGCGAGGAGCATCCCCATCCCCAGCCCGAGCGCCAGCATCGAAGATCCGCCATAGGACAAAAACGGCAATGTCATTCCCTTGGTCGGGATCAAATGCAGGCTCGAAGCCATATTGATCGCGGCCTGGAGCCCGAACTGGACCAACAAGCCGGTCGCAGCGAGGAGGACGAACAGGCTGCCTTCTTGCGACATCCGGGAAAGCCCGCGCAGCACGATAAACGCAAACAGGGCAACAATGGCGAGGCAAACGACAACGCCGAACTCTTCCCCGGCGACCGCAAAGACGAAATCGGCGTGAGCGTCGGGGAGCACGTCCTTAACCGTGCCTTCACCCGGGCCGCGGCCCCAAAGGCCACCATTTGCAAAGGCCTCGATCGAACGGTTCACCTGATAGCTATCGCCCGCTGACGGATCCAGAAAATGATCGACCCGCACCTTGACGTGGGGCAAGTAGGTATAGGCGCCAACTAAACCCGCCACTGCGATGAGAGCGCACGCCGCCACCCAGTAGAACCGCAGTCCGGCCATAAAAAATTGGGAGAACCAGACGACGGCAAGGACCGCCGCCATGCCGATGTCGGGTTGCTTTATCAACATCGCCATGATGACCAGAAACAGCGCCACGCAAATCAAATTGCCGGGAAAACGGGGACGCAGCTTCTGCTCCGAAAACAGCCAAGCAGCCACCACGGCGAAGGTCGGCTTGACAAATTCGGAAGGCTGCAACGACAAGCCGGGCAAGTTGATCCAGCGCCGTGCGCCCTTGATCTCCATCCCGATGACGAAGGTCAGAGCCAGCAGCGCGAGCGAAATGCCAAACGCGATCACGGCGATGCGGCGAATCATCAGCGGCGGCTGCAACGAGACGACAAACATGACGCCGATCGCCAGCGGCAGCATCGCGAGATGGCGCCGCACGAAATGCAGCCCGTCATAACCGATTCGTTCGGCAACCGGAGGGCTCGCCGCCAGGCTCATCACAACGCCAAATCCGATCAGCATGGCGAGCGCGGCAAGGCTCCAGCGATCGACTGTCCACCACCACCGCGCAACCGGACTCTGATCGATCCGGGCGAATCTCATTTGTTGCCCTTGCTACGAACCACGGAAAGCTTGGGGCCGCAAATATAGCGTAACCCTCTTATCTCATCTACTATCCGTGGTTCAGACTTCGCACTTGCATGCGGCGCATCCCTCACTTTGTCGGCACGGGGTCGCCTGCCGCACATGATGCTGCGCACCCCTAACGCAATTTGAGCGTGGCGAGTCCGACGATCGCTAGAATCCAGGCGATGATCCAGAAGCGGATCACGATCGTCGGCTCTTCCCACCCCTTTTGTTCGAAGTGATGGTGCAGCGGCGCCATCCGGAAAACGCGGCGGCCGGTCATCTTAAAGCTTGCGACCTGGACGATGACCGATACCGCTTCCAGCACAAAGAGACCGCCAACGATGGCCAGCACGAGCTCGTGCTTGGTGATGACGCTGATCGTTCCGAGCGCCGCGCCGATCGATAATGACCCGGTGTCGCCCATGAAGACCATGGCGGGCGGGGCGTTGAACCAGAGAAAACCGAGGCTCGCCCCAACCATCGCGCCGCAGAAGACAGTGAGCTCGCCAGCCCCTACGACGTGATGGATCTGCAGGTAATTGGCGAAGACCAGATTGCCGGCGAGATAGGCGATGACGGCGAAGCAGCCGGCCGCGATCATCGAGGGAACGATCGCCAAGCCATCGAGGCCGTCGGTCAAGTTCACCGCATTCGAGGCGCCGACGATCACCAGGACACCGAACGGCACAAAAAACCAGCCGAGCTCGAACAACACATTCTTGAAAAACGGCACAGCGAGCGCGTTTGCCAGGCCCGGCGGTGTCAAATAGGCGATGGCAATGCAGGCGCCCGCGCCGAGCACGGCCTCAAGTGCCAGTTTGGCCCGGCCGGAGAGCCCGCGGTGCGAATTTTTGGTGAGTTTGCGGTAATCGTCGAAAAAGCCGATCAGACCAAACCCGACGGTGACCAGCAGCACAATCCACACATAGGGATTGGCCAAATCCGCCCAGAGCAAAGTGGAAATCGCCAGCGCCGACAAGATCAGGAAACCGCCCATTGTCGGGGTTCCCTTCTTACGGGTCAGATGGCCGTTGGGACCGTCGGGGCGAATTGGCTGACCATTTGTCTGTTTCCGCCGCAGCCAGAGAATGAGGTAGGGGCCGAGGACAAAGCTGATCAGCAGAGCGGTGACGACAGCCCCGCCGGAGCGGAACGTAATGTAGCGAAACAGGTTGAAAGCCTGAAATTGGTCCGCCAGGGGATAAAGCAGCGCATAAAGCATGGATTAGCGCTCGCGGCGGGCGGACTGCGCACGCAGCCCTTCGACGATACGGCTGACGCCCACAGCACGTGATCCTTTGACCGTCACGACGTCTCCCGGTTCGAGAAAGCGGATCAGGGCAGGAACAGCTTCCTCGGCGGAGTGCCACAACCCGCCCCGCTTCCCTTCGGGCAAAACCGTGTGGAGGGCCGCCATCGCCTCGCCGACGAGAAAGACATGATCGACCCGGGCTGCAGCGAGCGGCTTGGCAAGGTCACGGTGTAGTCGCTCAGACGCGTCTCCGAGTTCGAGCATGTCGCCGAGCACTGCGACCCGTCTTGCGCTGGGACCAGGCTCGGTGGCGGCAAGCACGGAAAGTGCAGCCTGCATTGCCGGAGGGCTCGCATTGTAGCTTTCATCGATCACGGTCAAGGTGCCGTCGCGCCAAGCGAGTTCATAACGCCGGCCGCGCCCTGATAACGCCGCGAACCCGGAGAGCGCCTCCGCGGCGCACCGGACATCCGCCCCGGCGGCCGCCGCCGCCGCCAGCACGGCGAGCGAATTCGTCACCCAGTGCCGCCCGGGGACCGCCAGGCGGAACCGTAGGGCCAAATCACGAAACGCCGCCTCGACGGTGCTGCCGCGCGAATCGAGCACGCAACCAATCAGGCGAAAGCCCGCATCGGGATGGGTCCCGAACCCGATCACCTCGCCCGCTCCCGCTCGCTTCGCGGCCGAGACCAGGCGCGCGTAATACGGATTGTCGCGGTTGAGGATCGCGATGCCGCCCGGCTCGAGCCCGAGAAAAATTTCCGCCTTGGCGTCGGCGATCGCCTCGACCGAGGGAAAGAAGCCGAGATGAGCTGGTTCTACGGTCGTAATTACCGCGATGTGTGGCCGCACCAGTCGGGTCAGAGCTGCAATTTCCCCGGCGTGGTTCATGCCGAGCTCAAAGATGCCGTAAGCGACGTCGGGCGGCATGCGCGCGAGCGACAACGGCGCGCCCCAGTGGTTGTTGAGGCCTCCCGCCGAGGCATAGGTTGCACCAGAGGTTGCGAGCGCGAGGCGCAAGGCCTCTTTGGTCCCCGTCTTGCCGACGCTGCCGGTTATTGCCACGATCCGGCCACGGCTGCGAGCGCGTGCCGCCGCGCCGAGGGCTTCGAGCGCGGTCAGTGTGTTGGTGACACGGAGCAACGGTGCTTCCGCAGAAAGACCCGGAATTTCACGATCGATCATTGCCGCGGCGGCGCCCCGCTCCAGCGCGACTCCGACAAAATCATGGCCATCATGGTTGGGACCGCGCAGCGCCACGAAAAGCTCGCCCGAGGTCAGGCTGCGGGTATCGATCGATACGCTCGTCGCATGCCAATCAGTCGCGCTCGCTCCGGCGGTCGCGGCCACGGCATCGGCGGCGGTCCATAGCGGGATCATCAGCCGCCCCATCTGGCCATTGGCTGTCGGTGCGGGCCGGCGAATTCGCGGGCGATCGCGGCGTCATCGAAGGGATAGGTCGTGGTCCCGACGATCTGGCCGGTTTCGTGACCTTTCCCGGCAATGACCAAGAGGTCGTCCGCAGCAAGCTCGGTGATGGCGGTCTCGATTGCCTGCCGACGGTCGCCGATCTCGATCGCATCGGGAGCCGCTTCCAGGATCGCCTGGCGGATCTTGGAGGCGGGCTCGGTGCGGGGATTATCGTCGGTCACATAAACAAGGTCGGCCAAGCGCGTCGCCACCTCTCCCATCAGCGGCCGCTTGCCCGCGTCGCGGTCGCCGCCGCAGCCGAACAAAGCCACGAGCCGTCCACGCGCGTGCGGGCGCAATGCGGTAAGAACCGTCGCGAGCGCGTCCGGCGTATGGGCATAATCGACGACAATCGCGCCGCCACCCTCCCGCTCAGCAACAAATTGCAGCCTGCCAGGCGCGCCCGTCAGTTTCGTCAGAGCCTCGACGGCAGCGTCCGCCGCGCCGCCGGCCGCGATGACCGAGCCGAGAGCCGCGAGCGCGTTCGCCGCCTGAAATTCGCCGGCAAGCGGCAGCACCAGCTCACGTCGCTGCCCGAAAATCTCCAGCAGGAGGGCTTGGCGGTCACCTTGCGGCTCACGGGCGATCAGCCGCAGATCGGCCGCAGCAGCGGCGCCATAGGCGATCACCGGATGACCGCCATCACGGCAGAGGGCATCGAGCCTTGCAAACTCGTCGCTGTCTCTGTTGAGGACAGCGGCTCCGCCCGGCATCAGAAGAGCGGAAAAGAGACGTTCCTTGGCGGCCCGGTAATGCGCCATGTCACCGTGATAATCGAGGTGATCGCGTGTCAGGTTGGTAAACGCCGCAGCGGCAACCGACAGGCCGTCGAGGCGGAATTGATGGAGCCCGTGACTCGATGCTTCGATCGCCAGGTGCTCGATCCCTTGCGCGGCCAACTCTGCGAGATCGCGATGAAGCGCCACCGGGTCGGGGCTGGTCAGCGCGCCGGGTCGCCGCCCCGCAGGGGTCACCAAGCCAAGCGTGCCGAGGCTTGCCGCCGGCCGACCCATCGCCCCCCAGATCTCGCGCGTGAAATGGACCACCGAGGTCTTACCGTTCGTGCCGGTGACTGCGGAGATTGTCCGAGGCTGCCGGCCGTAGAAGCGCGCCGCCAACAGCGCCAGGCGGCGATACGGATTTGCGTCGGTCACGATGACGATTCGGTCGCGCCGCTCCCGAGCAAGCGCAAGCATGGCGGGATTGTCGGTCAGGATAGCCGCTGCGCCGCGCGCTACCGCGTCGGCGGCGAAACTGCGCCCGTCTTGCCGGGTGCCGGGCAAGGCGGCGAACAGAAATCCGGGTTCCACAGCGCGGGAATCGGCAGTCAGGCCGACGATCTCAGGGTCGTCTATGAATACTCTTTCCGGGGCAGTCAGCTCAGTAAGCTTCAATCTTTTTGCCCTGCAAGCTGTCGACCGTCAGTGCCCGCTGAATTTCGGGGGAAGATTCGTCGACCGGCTCCACTCCGAGGAGAGGCGCGATACGCTGAACGGTGCGGCTGGTGGCAGGCGCCACGGTCCAGCCCGCAGTGGCGTAGCCGTGGCTCTGCTTGTTCGGATGCGGTTCGTCAACCATCGTCAGGACAAGATACTTGGGATCGTTGATCGGAAAGACCCCGACAAAACTGGAAAGCAATTTTCTGTCCGCATAGTGCCTGCCCGAGACCTTGTCTGCCGTCCCGGTCTTGCCGCCAACCACATAACCCGGGGCCGCGGCCATTGTGCCGGTCCCGTGTTCAACCACCAATCGCATCAGCTTGCGCATTTGTTCCGAGGTCTTCGGTGAAAGGACCTGCTGACCTTGCGGCGCATGGCCAGGGGGCTGCCTGACCAGCGTGGCCTGCCGAAGAACTCCGCCATTGACGAGCGCCGCAGCCGCACTGGCGAAGCTCAACGGGGTTACCGAGATCCCGTGGCCAAAGGCAATCGTCATCACGTTGACGTCCCGCCATTTCCCCGGGTAATGCGGCGATCCTATTTCCGCTACTTCGATCTTCGGAGTCTTCAACAGACCGAGCCGGCTCAGGAACTCCCGCTGTTTTTGACCACCGGCAGCCATAGCCATCTTGGCCGCGCCGATATTCGACGAATACATCAGGATTTCGGGGACGCTCAACACCCGATGCTTGCCGTGGTAGTCCCCGATCGTGAACCGTCCGATGTTGATCGGATGGCTCGCATCATAAGTGCTGGCGAGCGTGGAGGTGCCGTAGTCGAGAGCCATCGCAACGGTGAAGATCTTGAAAATCGAACCGAGCTCGTAAACGCCGAGCGTGTCCCGGTTGAACATTCGGTCGGCGAAGGAGAGGGCCGGGTGGTCGGGATCAGAAGCGCCCGGTTGGTTCGGATCGAAATCCGGCAGTGACACCATCGCCAGGACTTCTCCGGTGTTGACGTCCATGATCAACCCGGCCGCGCCTTTCGCGGTGAAATCATCGATCACCCGCTGCAATTCCTCGCGCAGGACATACTGGATGCGAAGATCGAGCGACAATTGCAGGGGGTCCCGACGATCCTTCAGCGTGTCGTCGAGCCCGCGCTCGATCCCGGCAAAGCCAGAATTGTCGATACCGGTGTAGCCGACGACATGCGCCGTCAGCGTCCCATCGGGGTAGACGCGGCGCTCCTCGTGTTGGAATTGCACCCCCGGTATCCCGAGCTGATTGACCTCGTACTGTTCCCGGGGAGTTAGACGGCGCTTGATGTATACGAAACTCTTCCCCGAGGTCAGTTTGGCGTAGACATCGCCGCTCTTGAGGCTCGGGAACGCCTTTACCAGCTTTCGAGTGGCATCGGCGGGGTCGAGGATCTGCTTGGGGGTGGCATAGACCGAAGGGGTGTCGAGAGTGGTCGCGAGCAGCTTGCCGTTGCGGTCGACAATGTCGGCGCGGGCCGGTGCCGGCGGAGCAGGAATCCGGAACCGGGGCATATGCGATTGGGCGCTGCCGCCTTCGAGCACCACCACTTCGACAATCCGCAGTGCGACCGCCGCAAAGACGCAGGCAAATAAGAGGCTCGTAAGGAAAAGCCGGGAGCGGCAGGTCTCGAGCGCTTGCCGCGCCGGCCCCTCGGGCACAACCGGCGCACAGGGCGGCGGCTTGAAGTGCCGTGGCCGGCACGGATTGTCGTCAAAGGGCTGAACTGCGACCATCACCGGCTCGTCATGATTTGAGCAATCAAGTCATCGAGAGATTTCGCCCGGTGAGGTGTGGCAGGCTTCGCGACCGCTTTCACCGGCGCGGCCTTGCCGAGTTGCGGCGCGCTTGCCGGCCTCTCCAGCAATGCCGGCATAGCTCGCAGCGCGCTTTGCGTCGGGGGCGGCTCGGACGTAGCTGTGACCGGGATCAACGCTGCAGTGAGCGTCGGAACTCCTTCCGGCGAATTGGGCGATGCGCCGGGAGGCGGAGGCGGCTCGGCGGCGGCTACCATAGCGGCGGCTTCGACTGGGGCGGGCGGCACAGGCCGCATCGGGATATCGGCCGCCGTGGTATGGAGTTGTTTTGTTGCGATCGGCGACAGCGACAGAAACCGACGGTTCATCGCATCGAGCATCTCAGGGCGGGTCAGATAAGCCCACTCGGCATCGAGAACGCGGATCTCGTGCTCTTCCGCCGTAGTTGCCCGCTTGGTTCGACCGAGCTCGTCCTCGAGCGCCTGGACTTGGTATTTGACCCCGAACATCGCAAAGCCCGTCGCGGAGACGAGGACGAGCCAGAATAGGGTGGCGACCCTGATCATGCCTGCAACTCGCTCTGCGCGGCAGCAACGGGCCATGTGGGCGCCGCGGTTCGCTCTGCCGCCCGTAGACGTGCCGCGCGAGCGCGCGGGTTGCCGGCGACTTCCGCTGCGCCCGGCTTAATCGCCCGGCGCATGAGCATTCTGAAGCTCGGCGCCGCTGCTCCGGATCGAGCGGGCTGATGGCGCGACGGACCCGACGCCATGCCACTGCGGCGGCGCAGAAATTCCTTCACCCGGCGGTCTTCAAGCGAATGGAAGGCGACTACGGCGAGCCGCCCGCCAGGCATCAGCAGCCGTTCGGCAGCGGCGAGACCACGGTCGAGTTCGCCCAGCTCGTCATTGACGGCGATCCGCAGCGCCTGAAACGTCCGGGTCGCAGAATCTAGCCCTGGTTCGGATCTGGGTATCGCAGCGCGCACGATCTCGGCGAGTTCGACCGTGCGCCGAATGGGCCGATCCCGTCGTGCCGAGGCGATCGCTCGGGCGACCCGGCGTGCAAAACGCTCTTCGCCGAAACTTCGGATCAGTTCCGCGAGCTCGGCTTCGGACAAGGCTGCGACGATGTCCGCGGCAGTCTGTCCTGCGCCGCTCATTCGCATGTCCAAAGGCCCGTCGAAGCGAAACGAAAACCCGCGCTCAGGGGTGTCGAGCTGCGTCGAGGAGACGCCGAGATCGAGGGTGATGCCTGCGATCGGATCGGTCTTCATCGGGCCCAGCAACCGCTCCGTCTCCCCGAACCGACCCTCCAGAATCCTCAGGCGCCCGGCATAGCGTTTGGCGAGATCACGGCCGCGCTGTACCGCGTCGGGGTCACAGTCGATGCCAACGACCCGACAGCGCGCCGCCGCGAGCAATGCTTCGCTGTAGCCGCCGCCGCCGAAAGTGCCGTCGACGTAAACGGCATCATCGCGCGGCGCCAGCGCATCGATTACTGCACCGAGAAGAACCGGAACATGCCCGGAAGACTTTAGCGGCTCGAGCCCATCGGCCTGCGCCGGCTGAAAGGAATCGGACCGTCGCCTGGTCATTCCCGCCGCCGCTCGACCGGACCGCCGAGAGGCGGCAGCCTGGTTCCCTGCTGACGAGCGCGTTCGCGCAGCATTGCCTGATGGTCGGCAAAGTGGCCGGGTTCCCAAATCTGAAAGCTTCTTCCCAACCCGACAAACGCCGCGCTGTCGGTGATATGGGCGTACGCGGCGAGAGTCTCAGGGAGGACGATTCGCCCCTCGGTGTCAAAAGGGAGAGCTTGCGACGCGGCAAACAACACTCCCAAGTTCTCGTGTTCCTCCGAGAACTCCTCGAGAGTATTCAACCGGTCGCTCATTTCCTCCATCCGCTTGATCCCGCTGGCGTCGAGTGCCTCATACTTGAACGAGGGGAAGACAACGATGCCGGGAAAGCTTTGGTCTGCTACAGCAGCGCGAAAGGTCGCCGGCACTGAAACTCGCCCCTTGCGGTCGACCTTGTTCACGAAAGTGGATAAGAACAGTTCCACTTTTTCCCCCAACGCTCACCCGCGGACGCTCGGCAAGGGGCGGCCCGAACAGCGCCACCGAGTTTCCCCCCATCGGCAGCACCCGTCCATGGGTGAATATGGGATAGCATGGGATCATATGGGCGTCAATGGATTTTATAAATAAAACCGTGAATTTCTTTCACCACATCATGTAGTCGCTGCGCTGATTCCGCTCACAAGAAACGGGATCACTGTCCGTGAATTTGGAACTAAGAGCTAAAGAGTTCTTGAAATGTTCCGATTACGTGGTAACGCCAGACGGCGTGTAAGCCGGGTTCTGTCCCGCCTGCGGACGAATAATCCTAGGGCGGTGATGGCCATTCCTCTGGGACGCTCGTCGCCGAGCGCCTCGTGCGACCCACCCGAGCAGCGGCGCGGAGGTTCGCCCAGCATCCCGGATATTCCGGGATGCCTGCCGCTCCTATTCGGTCTTGCTCCCGGTGGGGTTTTCCCTGCCACCACCGTTGCCGGCGGCGCGGTGCGCTCTTACCGCACCGTTTCACCCTTACCGCCCGCTCGGTCTTCTCGAGACGGGAGGCGGTGTACTTTCTGTGGCACTTTCCCTGGGGTCGCCCCCGCCGGGTGTTACCCGGCACCGTACCTCCGTGGAGCCCGGACTTTCCTCTCCCCGCCAAGAGCGGAGAGCGGCCATCCGGCCGTCTGGCACGAGAGGATTTGGGGACCCCCGACAGCGCTGTCAAAGATACGATGCGGCGTTGCCCATGAAAACCCATCGGGATCCGCGGTCGGATAGACCGGATCAGGATTGTGTCGAGAGGGAGGGCTTCTATAATTGCGGCCAATCAGCCCAAACAACCGAGAAGAGAGAGGGACGGCCATGTCGGTGATACTCGGAACGGACGGTTTCCGGTACCAGGTCGTCGACGACTGGGCCAAACTGCCGAAGGGGTGGGCCTTTAACGCCGACGTCGCCGCGGTCGGGGTCGACAAGAACGACAATGTGTACGCCTTCAACCGCGGCACGCACCCGATGTGCGTGTTCGATCGCGACGGCAACTTCTTGCGGTCGTGGGGTGAGGACATTTTCGTGCGTCCACACGGCGTCCATATGGCGCCGGACGACACGATCTGGCTGACCGATGACGGCGACCATACGGTTCGCCAGTGCACGCTCGACGGCAAGGTCTTGCTGACCATCGGCATCCCCGGCAAGCCCGCGCCCTATATGAGCGGCGAGCCGTTTCACCGCTGCACCCATACCGCGCTGTCGCCGCAGGCCGACTACCTCTACATCTCCGACGGCTACGGCAATTCCCGTGTCCACAAATACACCCCGGACGGCAAGCGGGTGATGTCGTGGGGCGAGCCGGGCACCGATCCCGGCCAGTTCAACATCGCCCACAATATCTGCTGCGACCCGGACGGCTGGGTCTATGTCGCGGACCGTGAGAACCACCGCGTCCAGGTATTCGACGGCAACGGCAAGTACGAGGGCCAGTGGAACAACATGCACCGTCCCTCCGGCCTCTTCATGGAGAGCGGCACCAAGACGCCGCGTTTCTTCATTGGCGAGATCGGACCGGATATGGCGGTCAATATCGACCTCCCGAACTGCGGTCCGCGGGTCAGTATCTATACGCAAAAGGGCGAGTTGCTGGCGCGGCTCGGCCACGCGCATGCCGGCCTCAACCCCGGACAATTCATTTCGCCGCACGGACTCGCCGTCGACTCGCGGGGCGACATCTATGTCGGCGAGGTGTCGTTTACCAATTGGGGGCGCCGCGTTCGCGCCAAAGGCGAGCAATTGCCGCCCGACCTCAGAAGCTTGCAGAAACTGGTCAGGGTGGATTAAGCGAACCTCTACCAGCCTCCGTCATCCTGAGGAGCCCGCCTAGCGGGCGTCTCGAAGGACGCACTGTCTGCAATGTCGGCAAACCATGAGTGCCTATCTCTACATTCTCCGTTGTGCCGACGGCTCGTACTATGTCGGGACGACGGTCGGCAGCCTGGAAAAGCGCGTGGCCGAGCACCAAATCGGCGCATACGACGGATCTACGTCCCTCAGACGGCCGGTGACGCTGGTGTTCCATCAGCGCTTCGAACACCTGGATGACGCTGCTGCAGCCGAACGCCAAGTCAAAGGCTGGCGTCGCGAGAAGAAGGAGGCGTTGATCCGGGGCGACTTCGCTTCGTTACCGTATTTGGCGCGCCGCGGTGGCCGCCCGATCGCCTCTGCATCCTTCGAGACGCGGCCCAAGGGCCGCTCCTCAGGATGACGAAGATTTTTAGAATACACCAAAGAGGGGACAAGCCATGCCCGAGAACCCACGCTGGAAACGCCGTCCGCCGGGCTCGAACTGGGGGGATTGGGGTCCAGACGATCAGCTCGGCCGGTTGAATTTGCTCACCCCGGCAAAGGTCCTCAAAGGGACAGCCGAGGTGAAGGAGGGCAAGACCTTCTGTTTGAGTTTGCCGCTCGACTATCCGGGCGGCAACGTCGTCAACCCGCGCCGCCACCCGCCCCGGCTGATTGCCAACAAGCGCAACGGCATGCCCTATATGGCCTATCCGCTGAACCGCGAGGACCCGCGCTACGTCGACGTGATCTGCGACGACATTGTCGAGATGACGTTGCAGTACTCGACCCAATGGGACAGTCTCGCCCATGTCGGGCAACTGTTCGACGCCGACGGTGACGGCCAGCCCGAGATCGTTTTTTACAACGGCTACCGCGCCGGTGAGCACATTATCGGCCCGGTGGACTACCGCGACGGCCAAGCGATCGAACGCGGCGAGCATGTCGGCGCCATGGCGCTGTCGATCGACCACATGGCAGCGCACGGCATGCAGGGGCGCGGCGTGATGATCGATCTCGAACACCATTTCGGCCGCGGCGAGAAGTTCGTCTCCTACGACGAGCTGATGCGGATTATAGAAGCGGACAAGGTGACGGTGGAGGAGGGCGATCTCGTCTGCTTCCGTACCGGCTACGATCGGGTCATTCTCGGGATGAACAAAAAGCCCGATCCGAAGGTGCTCGAAACCAACCCTTGCGCCGCACTCGACGGCCGTGACGAGCGCATTTTGAACTGGATCACCAGATCGGGTGTCGTCGCGCTGATCTCCGACAACCGCGCGGTCGAGGCCTCGCCATCGCGGCCTTGCACCGAGGACCACTGCGCCTCACTGCCGTTGCACGCCCATTGCCTGTTCAAGCTCGGCGTCTATCTCGGCGAGATCTGGTACCTCTCCGAGCTCGCCGACTGGCTGCGCGCCCACGGCCGCTCGCGTTTCCTGTTGACCGCACCGCCATTGCGGTTGCCGGGCGCCGTCGGTTCGCCGGCCAACGCGATCGCGACCGTCTAGGGATCGGGCGTCAGCTCAGCACAGCGATCGCCACCAAAGGGCGGAGGTCCAACCACACCGCCAACGCTTGGTGTGCCTCGCTTTTCGGGGACCACTGGAACAAGGCCTACCCCTTTCCCCGTTGGCGAGGAGAGGGGGTTTCAGGCACCCGCGTCAGCCCATTGTCGAATTGAAGGCGCCGCCGTCGAGCAGCAGGTTCTGGCCGACGATGAACCCGGATGAAGCGGCGCACAAAAAAGCACAGGCGTCGCCGAATTCCGCGGGATCGCCGACGCGCCCGGTAGGGTTCGACTGGCCGCGTTTGCCGAGCATCTCCTCAAACGAGATGTTTTGCCGACGTGCCTCGTATTCGATGCCGGAGCGCAGCCGGTCGGTCAGGAACGGACCCGGCAACAGGCCGTTGATCGTCACGTTGTATTTGGCGACCTGGCGCGCCAGGCCGGCGCAGAAGGCCGTCAGGCCGGCGCGCGCACCGTTGCTCATGCCGAGATTGGGGATCGGCGACTTCACCGAGCCCGAGGTAATGTTGACGATGCGGCCGAACTTGCGCTCGCACATGCCATCCACCGTCGCCTTGATCAGCATGATCGGCGTCAGCATGTTGGCATTGACCGCCTTTTGCCAGTCCTCGACCGACCACTCGCGGAAATCGCCATGTGGTGGCCCGCCGCAATTGTTCACCAGGATGTCGGGGTTGGGACAGGCGGCGAGCGCGGCGGCGCGGCCGGCTTCGGTGGAAATGTCTCCGGGAACCGCCGTGACCTTGGCGCCAGTCTCCTGGCGGATCTCCGCCGCCGTTTGTTCGAGGGTCTCGGCCGTTCGCGCGGTGATCGTCAGCTCGACACCGGCTCGTCCGAGCGACATCGCGCAAGCCCGACCCAAGCCCTTGCTCGCCGCACAAACCAAGGCCTTCCGGCCGCGAATTCGTAAATCCAACATGGTATCCTCCGCTGTGAACCAAGCATTTTGTTATAAAGGCTGATGACGCGAAACAGACAGCGATGAAACTGACCCTGATCCTCGATCCAGCGCCCACCGGGGTGCGCGCAAGCCTGATCGAAGAATGGGACGAGATCACCGGCTCCGCAAAGATGGAGGCGAGGGTACGCCTCTTCGATACGGAAGAGCAGGCGCTCGCCTGGGGGCGCTCGATGGCGAGCCGGCGTGGGTTGAAACAGCTCTTCCTGACCGACAACCGAAAATCCGCCGGCGGATGAGCCGCGCCGGCGTCGGTCATACGGCGCTCTTCGGGCTATGTTTGGCGGGCGCGCTATTCGCCGTTGCGTCCCGCGCCGGTGAGGGGTCATTGGCCGGCTCGCGGGAGACCGTTCGCGACTTCATGATCCAAAACATCTGTGTTGGCGTGTCAGGAGTAGTGGTCGAAGGCGTGAGCCCAATCGACGGCGACCGGCGCTGCGTCGCGCAACGCGATCTGAGGCCGGGACAAACCCTGCCCTATCACAAGCACGATCATCCCGCGGCGGGTGGGCGCGGGGCCCCGCACGGCTATCAGCGGCACGATTCCTTTCCGGTCGAGACCGCCCAATTCGGCATCGTAATCGAGCATTCTTTCGATTTTGGCGACGGAAATGGACGGCAGTTTGGAGTGTTTGACACCGGGCGCGGCGATGGCGGCGACATCACCCTGCTGTCGCCGCAGGCGGTCTCCTTCGCGGCGACCGAGGACGGCGGCGGAGGGTTTCAGCTATTCGTCGGGCCGGAGTGCCGGGATCGGGTCGGCGCCGCAGCCCTGACCGGATCTTGGATCATCGCGTTATTCGACCCGGACGGTCCCTTGCGGGGAGAGACCATGGCTCGCCTCAATGATCTGAGGGAGGGCCGGCAGTCGAGCTGCCCCGCCCGGCTCAATGCCTCGTTCACCCGGTGGTACACGGCACCGGTACGATTTCGCGCGGCCGAGGATCAGGGTGCACCGGTCTCGTTGACGACGCTGATCTCCGAGCATTACGGCGGCGAACACCCGGAATCCGCAGACCATGTCGAGCGCTTCTACTTTACTCGCGAGCTCGGCTCGACGCGTTGGGAGCGCTGGCAGAACTCGTCGCATAGCCGCGATTTCAGCGCCGATCAGGTGGCGAAGGCAGCGTCCGACCTCGCTTTGTCCCGCCGCTGCAGCCAAGTCGACGCCCCCGCCGGCGGCACACCCTTGGTCATGGTCGATTGCCGCGAATGGACGTTGATCATGCCGCCCGACAAAGCCAGTGGCGACCGCGCCGGGTTTTTCATCGACGCTGTCAGATCACGTCACCTCGGGGACGATCTGTTCATCGCCCCAAAGGCTGCGGAATAAGCGTCCGACTAGTAGCCCGGTGGCGGCGGAACCGGCGCGCCCGGATAGGGGCCGTAACCAGGAGGAGGCATTGGGCCGGGAGGAGGCATTGAGCCTGAGGGAGGCATTGAGCCGGGTGGTGGGCCCATCGGGCCGCCTTGATAGGGCGGCGTGTCGGGAGGCGGCGACAACCCGGGCACCGAGTTCCCGTGGGCGGCCATGCATTGCGCATACATGATGTCGAATTGCTGCTGCGCCGACATCTGGGCAAAGCTGGAGCCACTGGCACTCGCTACTGTGCCTAACGCGGCACCCGAAGCGGCACCGATCGCCGCGCCGTGGCCGCCGCCGATCGCCGCACCGAGCCCTGCTCCCAATGCTGTGGTGAGAATCGCGCCGCCGAGCGCTTGGTTGTTGGCTGCTGCAACCGCCGGCGCGGTTTGCGCGGACGCATATTGCTGGCAGAAACCCTGATCGGCCGCGAAGGCGTCAAAGGTCTTGTTCGGGCCCGGCGCGACCGGGACCATTGGTACGACGGGGGGCTGAACGCATGCCGCCAAAGCGATCGTCATCGCCAAGGCGCCGGCGATCCGTGGATCGGTAACCTTCATTGAAACTCCCACCCCTATGCGCGCAAGCCTGATCCTGCGGCGGTTTTTTCTATGCAGGCAAGCGATAACAGATCCCTAATGGCCGCCGCCAGTTGCCCCCGGGCCCGGCATCTCACCCTGGTACCCTGGCGAATCGGGCGAAGGGAAGAAGCCGGGCACCAGGTAACCTCGGGCATACATGCACTGAGCATACATCGTTGCGTAGGGCAGCGCGTGTTGTGCGGCGGCGTATCCTTGGCAGATTTGCTGCGTAACGGCAGCTGGGTCGTAGGACTGGCCCTGCGCGAGCGCGGAGACACCTATGCCCGACGCGGTGACTGCTACGAAAACGGTTGGCGGACACCCCCCCGAAGCGGACCCGGCGCGTGGCCGCAGCGCTCACTCGGCGAATTCCGGCATCACCTCGCGCGCAAAGGTCTTGAGCGCAGACCGCGAGCCGCCAAACCGCATAACGCATCCTCCGCGAAACGATCGTCCTGGGGCTTAGATGCCGAGCGTCTTGCTGAACAGATCGGGGTAGCGCGCGCCGGCGGCGGCACCCGGCCGGAAAATCCGCGCGAGGGCATCCTGCGTGGCCGCCGAAATCCGGAGCTCGGCCGCGGTGGCATTTTCCTCGAGCCAGCGGCGGTGGCTGGTGCCGGCGATCGGCACGATCGAGCGGCCGCGGGAGAGGACCCAGGCGAGCGCCAGCTGCGCCGGCGTGCACCCTTCGGCGTTCGCCAGCGCTCGCAGCTGGGCCACGAGATCGAGGTTATGCCGCAAGTTCTCTTCCTGAAAACGCGGCATGCGTCGCCGCGCATCTCTGGCCTGCAATTCCTCTCGGCCTGTGACAGTCCCGGTCAGAAAGCCGCGGCCGAGCGGGCTGTATGCCACAAAGCCAATACCGAGTTCGCCGCAGAGGCCGAGAATTTCGCCCTCGACGTCACGGGTCCACAGTGAATACTCGATCTGCACCGCCGACATCGTATGGGTTGCATGAGCCCGGCGGATCGTCTGCGGGCCGGCTTCGGAAATGCCGAGAAAGCGTACCTTGCCGCTGCGGACGAGATTGCTCATCGCGCCGACCGTGTCCTCGATCGGCACGGTCGGGTCGACCCGGTGGATATAGTAGAGATCGATGACTTCGGTCCGCAGCCGCTGCAGGCTGCGCTCGCAGGCCGCCTTGACGTATTCCGGCCGGCCATCGGCCGTTGGGGTGCCATCCGGCCGCCGCAAATTGCCGAATTTGCTGGCGATCACGTAGTCACGTCGGCGCCCCTCGACGGCCAGGCTGATGAGTTCTTCATTCCGGCCGTTCCCATAGGCGTCCGAAGTGTCGAGAAAGTCGACCCCGAGCTCGGGAGCGCGGCGGATCGTTTCGATCGCCGAGGCGAGGTCGGGTTCGCCGTAGAATGACGTCATCGTGGCACAGCCCAGGCCGATCGCCGATACCTCCAATTGGCCGAGCTTTCGACGTTCCATTATGCCCTCGCCACGCCCGAGGAGTTGCGGCCGCTAGGCGCAACGTTATAGCGCCACAGTGCCACGGCTACCGCTACGACGGTGAGACCGGCGATGATAATCGCCCATGGCTGAGCACCGAGCCTCTCGAACCACTGCGTATAGAAATGGATCGCGCCAAAGCACGCCGCGGCAGTGACGACCCAGCGCCGGTTCACGCGGGCGCCCCAGATCCCGACACCGACGAGAAGCCCCGCCCAGGCGATGACAAACACATAGTCCGGGATATGAAGGGCGATCGTACGCCAAGTCTGCCATGTTTCCCAGGTCTCGGAGCCGGAATAGACATTACCGTGCACCCAGCTCTCGCCCGGATAGTCGCCCCACAGCGAACCGACCCAAAATCCGAAATTGACGAGCAGCAGGGACACCCGGGCGAAGATGATCCCCAGCCTCTCATAGGCTGGTTCCAGCCTTTGCGAGACAAAGTATGCGGCGGCGGTCAGCAACGAGAAGGCGAAGATGGTGATGGTCGGCTCGTTGACGATCAGCATGTAGGTGGCGTGGGAGTACCCGGTGCTGCTGCCAAGTGCCCCAGCAAGCGCGAGCGGTACGAGTGCCATCAGAAGGGCGTTCTGGATCAGCACAGCGAGCACGAACAGCAGGAAGGCAGTGAACGCTGTTCCCGCTATATGTCCTTCAAAGAGGCCGATCACCCCACCCGACAGCAGCAGCGAGCCTATCACCGTGGTGGCGGTTCCGAGCAGGCTCCATTGCTCGGAACCGTAGAAAACTAAAGCGAGTCCGATCAGCGACAACACCACGCCGAGTGCCGCACCGGTCTCGAAAGAAGGGTTGAGAGCGAGGATGCCAGCCGACACCGCAGTAGCGCCAAACGACATCAGGATATTGATCGCGAGCGTCGTTGTGTCACGTGAGGCCAGCGATTTCAGCCGCTCGGCCTCGTCATGAGTGAGTTTGCCCTCCCGCACCAGGCGGGAAACGTCGAGAACGATCCTGATGATCTGCCTCCTCCACCCCGGCGAGCAAATTTTGGCCCGCTTTCTGCAGTATGTCTGCAGCATGAGTGACAGCATAGTGGCGGCAAACTAAGCTTGCGAGATGGACGGCGAATTCCCGCTCCGGTCACCCTCGACAAGCATATTTAATGTGCAGAGACCGGTTGTGCGCAGCCTGCCGCTGGTTCTCGCCTCCCCTCATAGCGGCTCCGAGTATCCCGCGGATTTGCTCGCCGCGTCGCGGCTCGATCCGTTGGCTCTGCGGCGGTCCGAGGACAGCTTTGTCGACGAGCTCTTCGCCGCCGCCCCACGCCTCGGCGTCCCGCTTCTCTCGGCACGCTTCCCGCGCGCCTATATCGACGTCAACCGCGAGGCTTACGAGCTCGACCCGGCGATGTTCAAAGATGCTTTGCCGGATTTTGTCAATGCCAGGTCGCCGCGGGTCCGCATGGGCCTCGGCACAATTGCGCGTATCGTTGCGAGCGGGGAAGAAATCTACGCGAAGAAGCTAAGCTTCGCCGAAGCAAGCCGCCGCATCGAATGCCTCTATCATCCTTACCACCACGCGCTGCGTCAGCTGGTCGAGGATACTGAGGAGGTGTTTGGCGGTTATCTCCTGGTCGACTGCCATTCCATGCCTTCGACCGCCGGCTCCGTCTGCGGACTGGACGCAGCCGATGTCGTCCTCGGAGATTGCCATGGGGCGTCTTGCGCTCCGCGGATCGTCGAAACGGCGAGTCGTTTTCTAGCCGAGCGCGGTTTTGGTGTCGCGATCAACTCACCCTATGCCGGCGGGTTCACGACCGGCTTTTACGGATGCCCCAGCGCGCACCGACACGCATTACAGATTGAAATCAACCGGGCGCTTTATATGGACGAGCGAAGCTACCGGCGAAAGCCGCGTTTCGCCCGGCTGGTCAAAGACATGGCCGACCTCGTCGAAAGGCTGGGGCAAGTCGCGAAGGACTGCCTGCCAAAGAGCGCCTGAAACTCGACCTCTGTAATTGATCCGCCACCCCGGCGATCACACCTTAAAGACAGCAAATTCGGTAGAGACAGCAAATTCGGAGAGGTCGATGACCGGGACCCGGCAGGATCCGGCAGCAGATTTTACGATCGAGCAGAATTGGCACGAATATAGCGCGGAGGAGCACGCGATCTGGCGGCTTCTCTTCGAGTGCCAGCAGCGACTACTCGTCGGCCGCGCCTGCGGCGAATATCTCGAGGGACTGGGCGGGCTCGGCGTCGAGGCGAACGGAATACCGGATTTTCGCCGGTTGAGCGATGTTCTCGACGCCGCCACCAGGTGGCGGATCGTGGCAGTCCCCGGGCTTGTTCCGGACGATGTCTTCTTCGCCCATCTCGCCGGCCGACGCTTCCCGTCGACTTGCTTCATCCGCCGCCGCGATCAGCTCGATTATCTGCAAGCGCCCGACGTCTTCCACGACATCTGCGGCCACGTGCCGCTCCTAATGAACCCGGTCTTCGCCGATTACATGCAGGCCTATGGTGAAGGCGGACTGAAGGCACTTGGCCTCGGCCATCTGCAGCGCCTGGCGCGGCTCTATTGGTACACCGTGGAGTTCGGGCTGATCGCCACCCCGGAGGGTTTGCGCATATACGGGTCCGGTATTCTCTCATCCGCAGGAGAGTCGGTCCATTGTCTTGAAGATCCTCGGCCCCATCGGATCAACTTCGACCTGCGGCGGGTGATGCGAACTCGCTACCGGATCGACGACTTTCAAAAGACTTACTTCGTCATCGACGATTTCCAGCAATTGTTTGACGCGACACGGCCCGATTTCACGCCGATCTACCGCGAGATCGCGGTACTTCCCGACATCGAACCCGATGCGCTGGTTGCCGACGACCGCGAGTTCGACCCTCGCAGGGTTCGGGGCAAAAAAATGGGCCGCAGATTAGCCGCGGCCCAAGTTTAGGGAGGAAACGCCTAGAAGACGTACGGTAAGACCACAACCGGTGATCGTTACCGCACTGCACAATTTAGAGCGCTACGCCGGGAAGTCAAGCCTCTTTATTCCAAACGCATTGCCTTGGTTGGACAATCCGGGTCGGATCAGATGGTTAGCGCACACCCTGCTGCGAGAAAATGTGCAACGCACAAAGACGCTTGTCGGACGGTCGGCGAATCGTCGGAGCCGCCGATCCTTGATGCGCAGTCGGCCGTGTTCCTCGATGTAGACGGAACCTTGCTCGAAATTGCCTCCCGCCCTGAGCTGGTCCACGTACCGAGCGGTTTGCCGGCGCTAATCGCCCGCCGCGCGGATGAGCGCGAGGGAGCCCTGGCGCTAATTAGCGGCCGCCCCCTCGCCCAGCTCGACCGGCTCTTCCATCCGTGGCACGGTGCCGCAGCAGGGCTGCACGGCCTCGAACGCCGCCGGGCAGACGGCACGCTCGAACGTCTCCTCGACAGCGCCAGTGAGACGGCGCTCAACCATATCCGCCCAAAACTGGCGGCTCTGGCGGGCGAAGGCAGTGGCCTTTTGTTCGAGGATAAGGGCGTCACGATTGCCCTGCACTACCGTGCAGTTCCCGAGCGCGAGGCAGAGATCCGCGCTTATGCCAAAGCACTGCTCGCTGGATCGAAGACGACACTCCGCCTCATCGCGGGCAAAATGGTCGTCGAGTTCCAACCAGCGACCATGGACAAGGGGCTGGCGATCACCGCCTTCTTGGCCGAGCCGCCGTTTCTCGGCCGCCGACCGATCTTCGTCGGGGACGATACCACGGATGAGGACGGCTTCGCCGAGATCCGCCGGCGCGGCGGCATCGCGGTCCGGGTCGGATCGCCAGCCGCAACGGCAGCGAATTACAGGGTACCAACGGTTGGGACTGTCCTCGACTGGCTGACGAGAACCAACTTGCCGTGAGGATCGTTTAGGTAATAAATCTTTCCCGCGAATAAGCGCTACCGGAACATTTCCTGAAGCACCGGTGTTTTGCCGATGCAGTCTAAGCGAGGAAAAAAATGACGGAGGGCGACGTCGCTATTGGCGAGCGAACCGACCCGGCCATCCAACCACGGCGGCTCGAGCGGAGCTATAGTCGTGGCGGATCGGCCTGTCGGCGGTTGGTGGTAGTTTCTAATCGGGTTACGCCGACCGCAGCCGCCAAGCCCGATTCCGGGGGGCTCGCTGTCGCGATCCGCTCGGCGCTACAGCAGAGCGGCGGCATCTGGTTTGGATGGAGCGGCGAGGTCGCGGACGAGGCGGCCACCGCTCCCAAAGTCGACGTCGACGGACCTCTGACCTTTGCCACCCTCGACTTATCGCAGAAGGATTTCAACGAATACTACATCGGTTATGCCAATCGAGTGCTGTGGCCGTTGTTCCATTACCGCAGTGCGCTCGTCGAGTTCTCACGGCGTTACCTTGCCGGGTATTTGCGCGTTAATCGACTGTTTGCGCGAACACTGATACCGATGTTGTCGCTCGATGACCTCGTGTGGGTCCACGATTATCATCTGATCCCGCTCGGGGAAGAGCTTCGCAAGCTGGATTGCACGCAGCCACTTGGCTTCTTTCTGCACACTCCCTTTCCGGCCGCCGAACTGCTTCGCGTGGTGCCGAACCACCTGGATCTCGTCAGGTCTCTGTGCGCCTACGATCTGGTCGGCTTTCAAACCCAATCGGACCTCGACGGGTTCCGCGATTATCTGCTGCGCTGGGCCGGCGGAGAGGAAATCGCGCGTGGCGTGTTGCGGGCTTTCGGCCACACCGTGCGCGCGCAGGTCTTTCCGATCGGCATCGACGTCGCCACCGTCTCGGCGCAGGCGGCAGCGGCAGACGGCAGCCGGCATTTGCGGCGCCTGCGGCAAAGCCTCACTGATCGGGCACTGATGATCGGCGTCGACCGGCTCGATTACTCGAAGGGCCTGACGGCTCGCTTCCAGGCCTATTCCCATTTGCTGGAGGCCTATCCCGAGGTGCGCGGCCAAACCGTGCTAATTCAAATCGCGCCGCCGTCGCGGTCGGAGGTTCCCGAATACCAGGATATCCGCGCAAGCCTCGCAGCCGTGGCCGGCCAAATCAACAGCCGCTACGGCGAGTTTGACTGGACGCCGCTACGCTACATCAACAAGAGTTTCAGCCACCATATTTTAACGGGGTTCTTCCGGGCGAGCCGGATCGCGCTGGTGACGCCGTTGCGTGACGGCATGAACCTGGTCGCCAAAGAATATGTCGCCTCACAGCCGCCCGAAGACCCGGGTGTTTTGGTACTCTCCTGCTTTGCCGGTGCCGCTCGGGAGCTCGCCGAAGCGGTAATCGTCAACCCCTTTGACATCGAAGGCATGGCCGAGGCGATCCTGCAAGGGCTCAGCATGCCGCTCGGCGAACGCAGAGAGCGCTGGACCGCGATGATGAACGTCCTCGAGCGCAACGATATAACGGCATGGCGCGAAAGTTTCGTGCGCGCTCTCTCGGCAACCGACGCTCGACGGTGACGGCCGCAGAGATCCCAGCCACCTCGTGGCTGGTCGGCGATATCGGCGCCACCCACGCTCGCTTCGGATTGGTTTCACCCGACGGGCAGGTGTTGATCTCTCGTACCCTGGCCGACGAGGACTACCCGACGATCGACGAGGCCATCGCCGCCTTTCTGGCCGAACGCGGCCCGTTGCCGATGCCGCGGCAGGGAGCGATCGCGATCGCCTCGCCGATCACCGGCGACCGGGTGGCGATGACCAACCATCCGTGGCATTTTTCGATCCTTGATCTGAAAGATCGGCTCGGGTTTGACCGGCTCGAGGTGATCAACGATTTTACTGCCCTTGCGCTGGCCCTCCCACGTCTGAAGCCGGAAGACCGGTTTCCGGTCGGTAGCGGCGCCGGGGTGACTAGGGCACCGATCGGCGTCCTCGGCCCGGGATCTGGGCTGGGTGTCTCCGGTCTGATCTCCTGCGGGAGCGGCTGGATTGCGCTGACCGGCGAGGGCGGGCATGCAACGATGGCGCCGGCCACCGATCGCGAGAGTGCCGTGCTCGATCGCATGCGCCGGCATTTCGATCACGTATCGGCCGAGCGTGCCCTCTCCGGCCCCGGTCTCGTCAATCTGTACAACGCCCTCGCGGTCATCGATGGCGTACCGGCGAAGAGCTACACTGCAGCCCAGATTACCGACCTGGGGATCCGCGCCGAGGACCCGCTATGTGTCGAGACCACGACCATGTTCTGTGCCATGCTCGGGACAGTGGCGGGAGATCTGGCGCTGACCTTGGGCGCCCGCGGCGGCGTCTATATCGGCGGCGGGATTGTTCCCAAACTCGGTCAGACGTTCGTCCAATCGCCGTTTCGCCAGCGCTTCGAGGCCAAGGGCCGCTTTCAGAGCTACCTTGCGGCGATCCCGACCTTTGTCGTGACCCACCCGCTGCCGGCTTTTCTCGGCTGCGCCGCTTTGCTCGCCCAGTAGCAGACTACGAAATGCGCTCCGACAGGTGGAGCCCGGCGACGCCCAACACGATTAGCGCGAGGCACAGGAGTTTCCACGCGCCGGCGCTCTCACCAAACCAGACGATGCCGATCGCCGCAACGATTGCGGTGCCGACACCAGACCATACGGCATAGGCGATCGACAACTCGATCCCCCGCAGCGCCAGCGACAACAGCGCAAAGCTCGCGGCATAAGAGAGGACGACCACGCCCGAGGGACCGATGCGGGTGAACCCGTCGGAGAGCTTGAGCGCGGTCGTCCCGCATAGCTCCAATACGATCGCCGCAGCAAGATAGGCGACGCTCATTGCGCGAATTCGGCGCGCACGGCTGCGGTGTGCTCGCCGAGCGCCGGGACACGGCCGGG
>Ga0070717_10000561_pt1 | contig 23644 bp, 17 predicted proteins | sample LARL113metaG_FD_71366 | JGI IMG/M metagenome (GOLD analysis project Ga0070717, IMG submission 71366) | Corn, switchgrass and miscanthus rhizosphere microbial communities from Kellogg Biological Station, Michigan, USA - LAR L11-3 metaG | ecosystem: Host-associated > Plants > Roots > Rhizosphere ...
TGAAGGATCCTGCCGTTGCCACCGTCGGCATGAGTCTCGGCGCCAACGGCACGCAGACGCAAAACAACGGCCGGCTCTTCATCACCCTGAAGCCGCGCAATCAGCGCGATGTTTCGGCGGACGAGGTCATTCGGCGGCTGCGTCCGCAGCTCGCCAAGGTCGAAGGCGCCGCACTGTTTCTGCAGGCGGCTCAGGACATCAATATCGGCGGGCGCCCGACGCGGACGCAATATCAGTACACGTTGCAGGACGCCAATCTCGACGAGCTGAACCAATGGTCGTCAAAGATCTTCGACAAGCTGAAGACCTTGCCTGAGCTGCGCGACGTCGCGACCGATCAGCAGACCGGCGGCACGACCTTGACCCTGACCATCGATAGGGACCAGGCGGCGCGCTTCGGCATCCAGCCGCAACTGATCGACGATACGCTCTACGATTCGTTCGGGCAGCGTCAGGTGACGCAATACTTCACTCAGCTCAACAGCTATCACGTGGTGATGGAGGTGCTGCCCGAGATGCAGCGCCCGGGCACAGCGCTCGACAGCATCTATGTGAATTCGCCAACCACCGGTGACGCGGTCCCACTAAGCACCTTTGTCAAATGGACGAGACAGCCGACGAATTTCCTGTCGATCAATCACCAGAGCATGTATCCGTCGGTCACGCTGTCCTTCAACCTCGCATCGGGTGTCGCGCTGGGTCAGGCCACGACAGCGATCCAAAATGCCGAGGCGCAGCTCGGCGCGCCGGCAACCTTGATCGGCAATTTCCAAGGCAACGCGCAGGCATTCCAGGCATCGCTCGCGAGTGAACCTCTTCTCGTCGCCGCCGCGATCATCGTCATCTACATCATCCTCGGCGTGCTCTATGAGAGCTACATCCATCCGCTGACGATCCTTTCGACGCTGCCGTCGGCGGGCCTCGGCGCACTCGCGACATTGATGGTGTTCGGCTTTGATTTCAGCCTGATCGCGCTGATCGGCATCATTCTGCTGATCGGCATAGTGAAGAAGAACGGCATTATGCTCGTCGATTTCGCGATCGAGGCGCAGCGCAATCGTGGTCTCGCGCCGCGGAACGCGATCCGCGAGGCGTGCCTTTTGCGCTTCCGGCCAATCATGATGACGACGATGGCGGCATTGCTCGGCGGCGTTCCGTTGATGCTCGGCACCGGCACCGGCGCGGAGATCCGCCAGCCGCTCGGCTATGCGATCGTCGGCGGGCTGATCGTCAGCCAAGCGCTGACGCTCTATACCACGCCGGTCGTCTTTCTCTACCTCGACCGTCTCAATGAGTGGTTCACCGGCGCTTCTCGTCCCAAGGCCGCACGGGTGGCGGGGCGAGTCACTCATCGGCAGATCCCACCGGCTGCCGCGGGTAACGTGGCGGATTGAAGTGCCCGAAGCCGCTGCCGTGAGGCTGCAAAAGACACGCGGCTGCCTTCGCGCTCAGGCCGCGCTATTCAGCATGGCGTCGACGCCCTAAGGTCGGCGTGGGCTGCCAAGCACAAGCACAATCCGGGGTTCCATAGGGCCGCGGGGCACCTGCATAACCATGTGCTCCTATTCGGCTTGCGATCGTCATCCGGTAGGATTACATCAGTCATACCAAGCCCATGCGGTATGATTCGGAACACAAGGAGAGGACCCGGGGCCGGGTCCTCGAGGAAGCCGCCAAGGCGATACGGGCGGAGGGGCCGCATCGCGTCGGCGTCGCCGGTGTGATGGCGAAGGCTGGGCTCACGCACGGCGGCTTCTACGCCCATTTCGCGTCCAAGGACGATCTGGTGGTCGCCGCCATGTCGCGGATGTTCGACGAGGCATCGGCGAAGTTCGATCGCCTGACGGCAGGAAAACCGCCCGCCGCGGCGTTGCGAGCCTACATAGACTTCTATCTGTCTAGGCAGCATCGCGACGCTCGGGATACGGGCTGTCCGCTGCCATCACTGTCAGCCGATTTGCCGCGCCTCGGCAATGCAGCACGTCAGCAGTTTGCTACCGGTGTCGCCGGTTTGACTGCAGCGATCGGAGGACTTCTGTCGGCGCTCGGCCGGTCGGATGCCGAGAGCTTGGCGAGCTCGGCCCTAGCGGAAATGGTCGGGGCTTTGTCGCTGGCGCGAGGCGTAGCCGATCCGAAGCAGTCGAACGCCCTTCTCAAAGCTTCCCGTGACTGCCTGAAACTTCGGCTGGGTTTGGTAGAATCCGACTGGGCGCGCCAAGCACCACGCCAGTTCTGCGCCAGTCGGAACGAACTCGGCCGGATGCGCCCTGAAGCCGTAAGCCCCGGACGCGCTCAGAACTAGAGCGGACGCTGGCCTGCAGATTGCGCTGGGTCCCTTGACGGGACAGACGGGCTGGCCATATATAGTATGATACTGATAATATAAAGCGCTGTTGGACAGGCGTCTATCTCGCTGAAGAGCGTATGGGACGAAGGCAGGCCATAATGACTGATACAACGCAGTCCACTCCCTATGTCGGCCAGTCGCTCCGTCGGCGAGAGGATATCAAATTCGTTACGGGCAACGGGCACTATGTCGACGATGTAAAACTGCCCGGCATGCTCTATTTGGCGATCCTCCGTTCGCCGCATGCGCACGCTCTGATCACTGGCGTAGACCTTTCGGGAGCCAGGGCCGCCGCCGGCGTGCGCCTCGCTCTCGCCGGCGCTGATCTCACCGGCGGGATAGGCAACATCAAGCCGAATTGGGTCGTCCCTGGTACTGTGGTGCCGGACCGGCCGGTGATGGCTGTCGACAGGGTTCGTTTTGTCGGCGAATGCGTCGCGCTGTCTGTAGCCGAGACGCGCGAGGCAGCCTACGACGCACTGGAACGCATTGAAGTGACCTATGAGGCGCTGCCTGCCGTGATCGACGAGGAGGTCGCCATTGGCGATGGCGCTCCGCAACTCCACCAAAATGTTACGAACAATATCACGACTTATTTCAAGATTGGAGGAGGCGATTACGCCGCGGCGGCTCGCCGGGCGGATCAGGTCCTGCGTTTACGCCTCGTCAACAACCGGCTTATTCCGACCTGCCTCGAGACCCGAGCTATCCTCGCCGAGCCAAACGGCGATGGCAAACTGACAATCTATCTGCCCAGTCAAGTGCCTCATATGCACCGGCGCTGGATCGCCGAAACGGTGGGTATTCCGGAGCATCTCCTGCGCGTCGTTGCGCCGGATATTGGGGGAGGCTTTGGGGCGAAGATGCACCTCTACCCGGAGGAGCTGCTGTGCAGCTATCTGGCCCGCGAGCTGAAATGTCCGGTCAAATGGTGGGAATCGCGATCGGAAAGTCATCAAGCAACTAGTCACGGCCGGGCGCATACCGAATTGATCGAGGCGGCCTTTTGCAACGACGGCCGCATCCTCGGCATGAAGGTCGAGACGCTCGGCAATGTCGGCGCCTACCTCTCAAACATGGCTTCGGGCGGACCTACCGTGAACACGGTGAGCTATGGGACCGGCACCTACAAGATCGAGAACTTCGAGGCGATCTCGAAGGTAATTGTCACCAATACCGTGCCGGTCGACGCCTATCGCGGATATGGGCGACCTGAAGGCGCCTACATTGCGGAGCGCACCATTGAGGCGGTTGCCCGCCATCTCGGTCTCGACCCGGTCGCAGTGCGGCGGATCAATTTCGTGCCGCAATCCGAGTTTCCGTATCGCCCTTACGGCAGCCGGTCGGTTATCTATGACAGCGGTGATTACCAGGGATGTCTCGACAAAGCCGTCAGTGCGTTCGATTACACTGGCCGGCGTGAGGAGCAGCAACGCCTGCGCAGCGCCGGGCGCTATCGCGGCATCGGCGTCGCCGCCTACACCGAGATGTGTGGCATGGCGCCTTCGCGACGCCTGGCCGCTAGCGGCTTCGATCGGGGCGGCTGGGAGAGCGCGCGGGTCGCTATCGATTCGAGCGGAAGAGCGACAGTCTACTCCGGCTCCATGAGCCAAGGTCATGGGCACACGACTGTGCTGGCGCAAATTGCTGCCGACGCCCTGCAGATGCCGCCGGAGAATATCGACGTCGTGCAGGGAGACACGAAACAGGTCCAGGCCGGGCACGGCACATTCAACTCTCGCTCGATGCCGGTCGGCGGATCCAGCGTCAAGGTTTGTGCCGGGCGTATCGTCGAGAAAGCAAAGAAGATCGCCGCCGAGATGATGGAGGTCGCCGCAGAGGACCTTTCTTACGAGGGCGGCAGCTTTGTCGTTCCGGGAACAGAGATTGCGCCGCTGACCTTCGCCAAGGTCGCGAGAATGGCGTATCTGGGTCACGTCCTGCCCGACGGAATGGAGCCTGGCCTGGACGAAACCCTCTTCTACAATCCCACTGGAATGGGAGCGCCCTCGGGCGTTCACATGGCCTATGTCGAGGTCGACCCGGATACCGGGATGGTCGAGATTCTCGACTACGTCGCCGTCGACGACGCGGGTACGATCATCAACCCGTTGCTCGCTACCGGGCAAATCCATGGCGGCGTGGTCCAGGGCATCGGCCAGGCGCTCTATGAGGAGGTATGCTACGACCGCGACACCGGCCAGCTGTTGACCGGCTCGCTGCTCGACTACACCGTACCGCGCGCAGATTCGCTCCCCACCTTCAGATCGCAGTTCCAGGAGACCCCCTCCCCCACCAACCCACTCGGGGTGAAAGGGATCGGCGAGAGCGGGTCAATCGGCGCACCGCCGACGCTCGTGCACGCGGTGCTCGATGCGCTGGCGCCGTTCGGTATCGCGCATCTCGACATGCCTCTCACGCCGCAAAAGATCTGGGCCGCGATCCAGAAGGCACGCGGCGGAAGGCAAGCCGTTAATCCCCAGCCAGTCGCCTGATCGTTCTGCTCCAATCGCTGCAATGGGGGCTTCTATGCCTGATCCTGTCATCATCCAGCGAACAATGCAGGTCGAACACATCAAGATCGAGTCCAGGAAGTCCTTTTCAGAAGCAAGGGCGGCGCTTGAAAGCTTAGTTCCACAGCTCGACACCAGGATCTTCGTGCTGTTGCAATATGGTGAAAGCGACCGGGCCAGAAAGGAGCTGGAGCGTGGTCCGGAGCTTTCGATATTCAACAGCAGAGATCATGGCGGATTGCTGCAGATCACTGGCCAGCCACGCAAGGCGGCGCAGTACGACATAGGCAATCCGCTGACTGCTACGAGGATGACGCAACACCAGCTTCCGGCATCGCTATACGCGCCGCTGCGCGTCGCGCTGTACGAAAACGAGGCTGGCCATGCGATCTTCGAATATGACCGGCCCTCCTCGCTCTTTGCACAGTTCGGCGATGAGCGCGTCACGGCAGTCGCACGCGAACTGGATGCCAGTCTTGAGCGCGTTCTGGTCAAAGCGGCCAGCTGAAGAGGAGGAGGTTCATGGACGACGATGTCATAGTCCGGCGCGAGGAACGAGGATTGATCTCCGTCCTCACGATGGAGTACCGGCCGTACAATTTGCTCGGACCGACCCTGATCGGTGCGATTGCGGCCGAGATCACTGGGGCCCGGGAGGCCGGCAGCAGGGCCATCATCCTGCGCAGCGGGCTGCGCCACTTCTCAGCCGGCGCCGACGTCAATCTGTTTGATTCACGCATCGAGCAGGGCGGCAGGAGAGAGGCGGCGATCAGCGGCGTCGACTTCCTGAAATTGCTCGAGCTGCTGCCGATCCCGATCGTCGCGAGCGTGCACGGGGTCTGCCTCGGCGGCGGGTTCGAGCTCGCGCTCGCCTGCGACTACATCGTCGCAGCGAGTTCAGCGAAGATCGGGTCGGTCGAGGTTGCGCTCGGGCTGCACCCGCTGCTCGGCGGCATCCAGCGGCAGGTGCAGCGCGCCGGCGCGATGCGCGCCAAGGAGATCTCGATGCTCGGGCGGCGCTACGACGCCGCGACGCTCGAGCGGTGGGGTCTCGTCAACCTGGTAGTCGCCGACGACGCGCTGGAGGACGCGACGCTCACAATCGCCGAGGAATTGGCGCACGGGCCGACCGTCGCGCACGCGGCGACGAAGCGCCTCGTCCACATCGCAGTCGATGAAGGGGTTGTCGCAGCAGACGAGGCGATGTCCGAGATCCAGAAGCCAATCTGGGCCTCGGAGGATTTGAAGATCGGGTTGGCCTCGTTCCGCGAGAACGGCCCGGGTCTCGCCAAATTCACGGGGCGCTGACATGAGCGGTCCTCTCAGCGGCATCCGTGTCGTCGACTTCTCGCGGGTGCTCGCCGGTCCCCTCTGCGCTCGCACCCTGCTCGATCTCGGCGCGGAGGTCATCAAGATCGAGCCGCCGCGGCCCGACGTCTCGCGCTTCGCGTTCCCCTCCACGACGGGCATGTCGGGCTATTACGCGCAGCAGAACGCCGGCAAGCGCAATGTCAGCATCGACCTCAACGTGCCCGGCGCCCGCGAGCTGGCGCTTCGCCTCTGCGACACTGCGGACGTGGTGGTTGAGAATTTCCGGGCCGGAACTCTTGGCTTTTTTGGGTTGGACTATGAAACTCTGGCCGCACGGAACCCGCGCCTAATCTATGCTTCGATCACCGGCTACGGTCAGGGCGGACCGTGGCAGGGGCGGATGGCTTATGCGCCGACCGTCCAGGCCGAGGCCGGGTTCACCGCCAACAGCATTCGCCACTACGGCGAGGTTCTGGGCGAGCCGCGGACCGACAGTCTGTCGCACGCCGACGTCTATGCGGGGCTGCAGGCCGCGGTCGCGATCCTTGCGGCGCTACACCGGCGCGAGACGACGGGCACCGGCCAGTACATTGACGTCGCGATGGCGGCGACCTTGATGGCCGTCAACGAGCGCGCCCATGTCGATCTGAACGACGCCGATCTTGGCGACGAGCCGGCGATCCTCGGTGCAACCGACTGCCCGTTCTTCACCGGACCCGGCGGCGAGCATTTCACCGTCGCGACGAGCCTCGTCGGTTCCCGCACCTTCCCGTCATATCTGCGGGCCATGCGGCGCGCCGATCTCGCGGACGACCCGCGCTTCGCCACCGCAGCGGCGCGCAGGGCGCACTTCGCAGAGCTGCATCGCATCGTGCAGACCTGGATCCTGACCTTTCGCGATATCGGCGCTGTGGACGCGCAATTGGACGAGGCCAAGATTGCACTGGGCGAGATGCGTTCGCTGAAGAAGCTCTCGGAGACGGAGTGGGCGGAGCATTGGGGAGCGGTCCAGGAAGTCTCGGACCGCAACGGCGGAACTTACCGTTTGCCGGGCCGCCCGTGGCGCTTCTCAAGAGACCAACTCGAGCCGCTTGGCGATCCGGCCTTCCAGGGCGAACACAACCGCAATGTGTTTGGCGAGCTCGGTCTGGGCGAGGGTGAAATCGACGGCTATATCGCGTCAGGCGCGCTGGTGAGCGTCTCGATCCCCGCAGCGGTCCCCGACGATGGCCGCAGCTCAAATGGCGCCGCGAAGATCGGCGAACCGCTATTGCCCGCAACCGCGTTGTAAATCGCCAGCCGGCTACCTGGTTTGGACACATCGCGAACGCGAGGCGGAGGAAGGATGAAATCACATGATCGGCTCAGCGAGACCGCAGAGTTAAGCAGCCGAGGGGTGCTGTCGCTGGCGGCCGGGGCGGCGGGCGCGGCGTTGCTAGGCGAACGCGCGGCCATTGCGCAGCCCTCTCCAGGCTCATTTGTGGATCGGCTCGCCGTACAGCAGATTGCCGATCGCGATCCGGCCATTCGCCCGAAACTACTGATCGACATGCAGACGCATGTCTGGTGGCGCGCCAGTGGCCCTCGCGCGCTGACCGATCGGGGAGAGAATTTTCTCAGAAGCTTGGCGGGGTCGCGCGCGGCAGTGGTGGGGCGCCCAGTGCCGATTGCCGATATGGGCCGGGTCATGTTCTTCGAGGATGCGCTGCTGGAGAGCCAGACGGATATCGCGTTTCTCAACAGCTTCGGCATGAAGGGGGCGTTCGATGGTGTTGATCTGTTCCCGCCACGTGAGGCGGCGTTCATTCGCTCGATGGCACCATCGCGAGTGCGCGTCTTGGGGACAGTGGACCCGCCCGATGGAGCATCGGCAGTTGAATCATTGATCTACCGATGCGAGGAATTGAAGATCGACGGTCTGAAGCTTTACCCGCCGGGCCCGGACACCCGTGGTTGGCGGATGGATGACGAAAAGGCAACGTATCCAATCTACGAGACGCTACGAAAGTACGGCGTCAGGAATATATGCGTTCACAAAGGGGTGCCAGGCTGTTTCTCGCCGAGTACTGCCACACCGACGACATGGCGAGAGCGGCGGCGGACTTTCCGGACTTGAATTTCATCGCATACCACGGCGCGATTCCGTGGGAGGCCGAACTCGCCGAGCACGGCAGACGCTCGAGAGCGAAGAACATATATGCGGAACTCGGCACAACAGCTTTTCTGATCGGACAAAATCCGCAACGTTATGCCAGGTTGATCGGGACGCTATTGGCTGGCCTCGGTCCCGACAACATTCTCTGGGGAACCGACACGCCGGTAATCGGACCGCCGCAATGGCAGATCGACGCGTTCCAGGCCTTTACGATCCCAGACGAGCTCGGAGAGCACTACGGCTATCCGGTATTGACCAATGAAGTGAAGAATAAAATTTTGGGCAAAAACGCAGCCGGACTATTCGGCCTCGATATAAATCAAGCCCGCAAGGATGCCGAAGGGGACCTTCTCTACAAACTGCGGGACGACAGCAACCCGCCCGCTCACAAGATAGATTGGACGAAGGTGCGAGTCCCGATCGCGTTCGACTGAATTCTCGGGTGAGACCGGACCGCCGCTTCACCGACCGGTGAATATCGGCGCGCGCTTCTCCAGGAACGCCTTGATCGCCTCTCGACGATCTTCGGTGCGGGCGTTCTGCACCATGTTGGTCGCCTCCATGTCGAGGAGCTCGGACAACCCGTCGCTCTCGGAAAGCGGGCGCTGACGGCGAGGGCCCGATCGCCGGTCAACTGCTCGAAGCGGTCATCAGGCGCGCCGCGACCTCTCGGAGCCCAAGCGTAGCTAGTGCGCGCCGCGGCAAACTCGATTGCGAGCGGGATGCCGGCTCAGCCGGTGCCCTTTTACAAGATCCGCGACCTGCTCGCGAGCGGAGCGCTGTCAGTTTCACAAACTATAGCCTATGGCCGCGTTACCCCAACTACCTTGCACGCTCGTACCACTGATGTCTTATTTTGTCGTTGGGCGGCCTGCTCAGGGCAGTGCTGAAGCGTAGGGCAGACGTTCCGGTTGCGAGTGTTCGAGCGCTGGCCCATCATGAAAAGCTGCAAGCGGCCCGGAGAGATCACGCCCATGCAAAGCCTTTCGCCGAACCTGCCGCCCGACACGCAGCGCGAGATGCTGCGCCGGATGCTGACGATCCGCCGCTTCGAGGAGCGCGCCTCGGCCGACTACCTCGCCGGCAAGATCTACGGCGTCGTGCACTGCTACATCGGCGAGGAGGCGGTCGCCGTCGGCGTCTGTACTGCGCTCGATCGCGGCGACCGGATTATCTCGACGCATCGCGGCCACGGCCACTGCATCGCCAAGGGCGCCGACCTCAACCGCATGATGGCCGAGCTCTACGGCCGGCAAACCGGCTACTGCAAGGGTAAAGGCGGCTCGATGCACATCGCCGATTTCGGCATCGGCATGCTCGGCGCCAATGGGATCGTCGCCGGCGGGATCGCGATCGTCACCGGCGCCGGCCTTGCGGCGCAGATGGAGGGCAAGGGGGGTGTCGCGGTCTCCTTCTTCGGGGATGGCGCATCGAATGCGGGGCCCTTCCACGAGTGCCTCAATATTGCGGCGACCTGGAAGTTGCCGATGCTCTACGTGTGCGAGAACAACCTGTACGCTGCGCAAACTGCGGCCGCCGCGACCCACGCATTGAGCGATGTGGCGGCGCGCGCAGCCGGCTACGGCATTCCGGGCGTCGTGGTCGACGGCAACGACATCTTCGCGGTCTATCAGGCCGCAAACCGCGCCGTGGACCGGGCGCGCTCAGGCGATGGCCCGACCTTGATCGAATGCAAGACCTACCGCTCGCGCGCCCACACGGAGCGCCAGGGGCAGCCCGATCCCCGCGATCAGGCGGAGCGCGAAGCGTGGCAGCGGAAAGATCCGATCGCGCGGCTCGAGCAGCAGCTCAGGGACCAGGGTGACCTCAGCGACGTCGAACTGGAAAGCATGGAGCGCGACATCATCGCCGCTCTCGAGAGTGCCGTCGCCTTCGCCGAAGCCAGCCCGTTTCCGACACCCGAGCAGGCGACCGAAGACGCCTTCTCGGCCTGATGCGAGGATGAGATCATGCGAGAGCTCACATACAATGAGGCCGCTGTCGAAGCCGTCGCCGAGGAGATGCGGCGCGATCCCAAGATCTTCTACATGTCGACCGACGCGCTTCCGCCGCTGCTCAAGGAGTTCGGCGCCGAGCGGGTCAGGGCGACGCCGATCACCGAAGCGGCGCTGACCGGCATGGCGATCGGCGCGGCCGGCTGCGGCTTCCGCCCGATCGTCGACTGGCGCCAGGTGACGTTCTGCTTCGTCGCGATGGACCAGATCGTCAATCAGGCCGCGAAGATCCACTACATGTTCGGCGGCCAGGTGAGCTTCCCGATCCTCTATCGGGCGGCCGTCGGCGGCGGCGGCCTTGTCGCGGCCCAGCACTCGCAGTCGCCCTATTCGATGTTCATGAATGTGGCCGGCTTGAAGATGTTTCTCCCGTCGACGCCCTACGACATGAAAGGGCTTTTGAAGACGGCGATCCGCGACAACAACCCGGTCATCTCGTTCGAGTCGAGTCGGCTGATGACGCGCAAAGGACCGGTGCCAGAGGAGGATTACACGGTCCCCTTCGGCAAGGCCGACATCAAGCGAGAGGGCAGCGAGGTGACGGTCGTCGCCCTCGCCTGGCTCGTTCACGAGGCGCTCGCCGCGGCCGAAGAGCTCGCCAAGGAGGGGATATCGGTCGAAGTCATCGATCCGCGCACGCTCGTCCCTCTCGATTCCGAGACGATCCGCAGCTCAGTGCAGAAAACGGGTCGACTCGTCATCGCCGACGAGGCGGGGCCGACGGCCGGTTTCTCGGCGGAGGTTGCGGCGGTTGCCACCGAGGATGCAGCGACGTTCGCGCGGCTCAAGGCGCCGGTAAAGCGAGTCTGCGCCTTGCAGGTGCCAATACCCTATAGCCCCGTCCTCGAAAATCATGTCTTCCCGGATCGCAAGCGGATCGTGGACGGAATCCGCGAGGTGCTCCAAGGACGGAGGCCTGCCGAGGCAGCATGAGGATGCCCAAAGCGGCGGGGATTTGAAGGGAGAGCACCGCTCTCGCATCGCGTGTTCCCGCGGCGTGATCTGCCGTTCACTTCATGAGGGAGAGAGAGGCTTGCCTGTCACACAGCTTCCGCCGGTGCTCATCGCCGACAGCATCACCCGTGTTGGAACTGAGGCGGCCGGAGCGGTTGTCATCAACGGTTCGCATGGCGGCATTTATGCCGCCTATTTGGCAGCAAAACTGCGCGTTGCGGCAGCCGTCTTTAACGATGCCGGTGTCGGGCGAGACCAAGCCGGTGTTGCCGGGCTCGATTACCTAGCCGGGCTCAGCATACCCGCAGCCGCCGTTGGGCATGATACCGCGCGCATTGGAGATGGCTCCGACATGATCGACCGCGGTGTCATTACTCATGGGAACTCGCTGGCAATCACGCTTGGCTGCCGCCCCGGCATGACCTGCCGAGACGCCGCGGCGGCCTTGCAACAAGCCTTGCCCAGCGGGGACGAGCCTCCCCCGGCACTTGAAGCCGCCTTTCTGCTGATCGCCGAGCCGCCCGCAGTATGGGCGCTCGACTCGGCCTCGCTGGTCGGCGCCGAGCACGCCGGGGCAATTGTCGTGACCGGCTCGCATGGCGGGATCCTCGGCGGCAGGCCAGACACTGCGCTCAAGGTCAACGCCCTTGCTGCATTGTTTAATGATGCCGGGATAGGGATAGACGAGGCTGGCGTCACAAGGCTGCCGGCGCTCGAAAGTCGCGGCATCGCCGCAGGGACGGTGGCCGCAACGAGCGCCCGCATCGGTGATGCCCGTTCGACGTACGAAGACGGTATTCTGACGCGGGTAAACCAGCGTGCCGCGGCGCTGGGTATCGGGCCGGGTATGACCGCCCGAGAGTTTGTCGAGATCGTCCGCCACGCTGCGGCAGAAACACGGAGAACGGCATGACTGACCGAGGGCCCGTAAGCAACCGGCCGTCAGGCCGCATGACCGGCGGCCGCGCGCTCGCCGAGATGCTGCGGCTCGCCGAGGTCGGGCCGATGTTTGGGATGGGCGGGTTTCAGCTCCTGCCGTTTTACGACGCGCTGGCGCAGCTCGGCCTGCGGCACTTCCTGATCAATGACGAGCGGTGCGGCGCCTTTGCAGCGGACGCCTATGCGCGGGTCACCAACCGACCTGGGGTCTGCGACGGTACGCTCGGGCCCGGCGCCACCAACCTTGTGACCGGCCTTATTGAGAGCCTCAACGCCGGGGTGCCAATCATTGCGCTGGCTGGCGACACCAATCGCGCACATTCCTGGAAGAACATGACGCAGGAATGCCGACAGGCGGAGATCTTGCGGCCGGCAGTCAAGGAGCTGATCCGGGTCGAAATGACCGGCCGCGTCCCGGAGCTGCTGCGGCGCGCCTTCGCGGTGGCGACTTCCGGCCGGCCGGGGCCGGTGCTGCTCGACGTTCCCGAGGACGTCTGCCACGGCGAGCATGACTTTGCGGCCGAGGATTTCGCGATCGACCCGTCGACGTTGAGCGTGCCGGCGCGGCGCATCCGGCCGGATCGGGCGGACGTTGCTCGCGCCGCCGCGCTGATCGCGCTCGCTGAGCGACCGCTGCTCTTGATCGGCGGCGGCATCCACCTCTCGGGGGCGCACCCGGCGCTTTTGGCGTTTGCCGAGGCGCAGTCGATCCCGGTCGCGCATACGATGAGCGGCAAGGGCGGCATCGCCTGCACGCATCCGCTTTCGGTCGGGCTCTTCGGCCGCTATTCGCGCATCGCAAACGAGCTGATCGAAGCTTCGGACTGCCTTGTCGTCGTCGGGTGCAAGCTCGGCGAGATTGCTACCAAGCGTTATGCATTGCCCCCGGAAACAATCCCGCTGATCCATCTCGACATCCTCGCGGAGGAAATGGGCCGCTGCCGGACGGCAGACGTGGCGCTGTGGGGTGACGCCAGGGCCGGGCTGGAGGATCTCGCCGAGGCGCTGGCCGACGATGCGAAACGAACGCGAGCGGCGCGCGCCGATTATGTCGCCGAAATCCCCTCCCGGATGGCGTCATGGCGCGACGAAGCGGCGGCGCGCCTCAATTCCGCGGAGCGGCCAATCCACATGGCCCGGCTCTGCAGTGAGCTGAACAAGGCATTGCCGGCGGACAGCATCCTCGTTGCCGATGGCGGATTTGCCGGTCATTGGACTGGTTTGCTCTACGATACGAAATCGCCGGGGCGGCACTTCATTCCGGACCGCGGTCTGGCATCGATCGGCTATGGGCTGCCCGGCGGGATCGGGGCGGCCCTGGCCGCGCCGGCTGCCCCAGTCGTCGCAATTACCGGCGACGGCGGGTTCAACATGATGCTGGGAGAGCTGGAGACCGCGCGCCGTGCCGGGATCGGGCTGACGATCGTTGTCGTCAACAATGCCGCCTCGGGTTACGTCAAGGCATTGCAGCACGCCATGTTCCGCGGTCGATATCAATCCTCCGACCTCGTCGAGATGGATTATGCCTCGATCGCGCGCGCGATGGGCTGCAATGGCGTTCGTGTCGAGGATCCGGACCAGCTCGGAGACGCGCTCCGCACGGGCCTCATCGAGCGCACTCGCCCAACCGTGCTCGACGTGGTCGTGACCCGCGATCCCGCCCGCATGCTGCCCGCAGTCGACAACCGCACGGTCGAGATAAAGCAAGGTGACCGGGTGGCGTGACGTCCCGCTTGATGGCACGCCTCGGGAGGCGTTTCTGCTCTGTTTTCGAACGCTCGCATAGCTCGGCAGCCCGCGAGGCCACGGAAATCAAGGTTTCCAGCGTGGTGCGGTAGTCGTCCTCGCCCTTCTGCTGCTGCTCGATGCGCGGCGTGATCTCGGTCTGCCGCTCCTTCAGTTCACGCGCCTTTCTGTCGTACTCGTCCCCTTAATCCGCCCAAACCAGGAAACAGCAACGGGTTCGTAGTGGCGCCGTTGGATTTGTTTGGCGGCTCGGTCCTCTGGGGGCTCGCTTCGGGCGCATGCGTGACCTCGACGTTGTCCGCCTTCTCACAGTCGTCCATAAAGAATGGATCGATCGCCGGCGGCTCGATCCTTGCTTATCCCCTGTTCCAGTTTCGTTCAGGTGGTACCTCCATGCCGGCTACAGGGCAGGCCGCTACGGCGTGCATGTTGCGCTCTATCGCCATGGAAGGCTATTTTGCTGAACTCAGGAACAGCGGTCTTTAGTGCCGACAATCACTCTGTGAAATTGGCAGCGTTCATGCTTCGGCAATGACTAAAACCGGGACCCCAATGACCCCGAAGGGACAGGGTTTATGCGGTATCGGATCTTGGCTTGCGCCGGACTGGCATTTGTCCTGTCAATCCCGGCGGAGGCGCAGAAGCTAAGGATGGCGTTGGCAGCAGCCGCCGATTTTACGCCGGTCCACGCGTTCGTCAAAATTCCAGCCAATATCAGAACGATCGTTGCCATAGCCGAACTCGGCACCGTGAAGCCGAAAAAGCTCGTGGCGGGCTATTTCAAGCTAGGCGACAACGCCGGTGTTCCCGATGAACAGATTGCGGAGCAAGTGCAGACAATTGGCGATACCCCGACGATCGTATTTCGCTATGCCGCCTCGAAAGATTGGACGCCGGGGAAATACCGCCTTGACGTTTCGGCCGACAGTCGGCCGTGGCAATCGGCGGAGTGGGAGGTAGTGCCCCCGCTGCCTTCAGCCACCCTAGGCTCGGTCGACGACATCATGTCGTTACGTGTCGGGACGACCTGGCCGATGACGTTCACCTCCTGGTCGTCGCCGCAAGTAACGGTGACGCTGCCTGGAGCGGGGCGCGACGCCAACGGTACGCACCACATGAGCGCGGCGATGACGATCCCCGGCGTCGAACAGGATGGGGTGCGCGTGCGACACACGCGCAATGGCAAGCTGGCGGAGGAGGAGCTATGGCGGGTCGGCGCTGGCGGGATCGCGGTTGTCGGGCGGCTGGCAAGCCCCAAGCCGCTCCGTGTCGATCCGCCGTTGCCGATCATCCCCTTCCCCTTGCCGGGAGCGGAGAAGAGCTGGGACTGGCGTTCCCGCGAGGAGGGCCAGTGGACGTTCCGGGGCTGGGGGCCGGTGCTCCTGGCGGGCCCAAAGGGCGAACAGCCGGGCTACATTATCGTGATGGAGCAACCAACCATGGCTCGTATCATGACCCGCGAGCGCGACATTATACCGGGCCTTGGCATCAGCCGTGAGATTTTCGTGAACCAGACCGGGTCGGGTGTGACCTTGTTCCACCAGGAGTACGTTCTGACCGGCGTGCCGACGATATCCGACGCTGACAGCTCGGCTCCGCTGGGACCAGAGAAGCCATAGTCTGGCAAGTCGCATCGACTGTCCTGCGGGGCGGGGCTAAGGGTTTGCGTCGCAGCTTCCTGGAATAGGAAAACCAAGCCATGCGCGGTGCTGCTCGAGGACCGACGGACCAGATCAGAAGGGTTAAAATTTGAGAGGCAATGTTCGATGCGATCGAGGCCTCGTACAGTTACGATCACACCTTAATCGGCCCTTCGTACAATTTGGACTTGGCAAATCGTTCCGGTAGAATGTAATGCTGTCGCGTCGCCTTTTAATAAAAATCGCCACTTAGGGAGACCGAAATGTTTACACAAGCCTCTTTCGACCACCGGCCGGTTCGTAGGTGCCGGACGCGTGCAGCGACGGTGTGGGCCTTTGGCTGGGGGCTCGGTGGCGCACTGGCGCTCACACCAAGCGTACAGGCTCAATTGGCTGTCGCTCCGAACGCATCGGGCAATGCTGTCGGCACTTCGCTCCCGATCCACACCATTCCGCTCAACATTCCTGGCACCTACACTTTCCCGCCGCCGCCGGCAGCTTTCGACCCGGAGACGGCGTCTCGGGGGGCGACGCAAGCCTATGGGCTGCCGCCGATGCCCGATAAGCAGACCCACCCGAAAGCGTATGCCAGCTGGCTTAATGCGGTGTCGATACCGAACCGGATCACCCCCGTCTTGGCGAAGACGAATCTCTATCATCTCCCACGGCAGGCCGCGCCAACAAGTGCGGCGCCACCTATGGGGGCCCAACATCAGCTAACGGAGACACCCGTTCAGGCGGTGACGAACTCCCTGAATTGGAGCGGCTTTTCTGTCTACAATGCTAGTGGCCCATTCACGATAGAAGCGGTTGCGGGTGCTTATGTGGTGCCGGTCGCACGCAACCCGTTTGGACAGTGCCCGAACAACCCGCAATATGATGTCTGGTCGAGTTACTGGGTCGGTATCGACGGGTTTGCAAACAACGCCCTGTTCCAGAACGGCGTCGAGGCCGACGGTTACAACGATTGTTCGGGAAGCTATCAGTATTACGCGGCATGGATAGAGTGGATCCCCGGTCCCGAGTTTCGGGTGTTAAACGCTCCGGTCGAGGCAGGCGATTACATCTTCGTTGAGAATTACACCACGAGTGCGACGACCGGGTGCTTCTTCTGGGCCAACGAATCGCAGCAATGGTCCAGCACCATCTGCACGTCGGCCGGCGCTCTCGGCGGCAACGCCATAACAGGCTCTAGCGTCGAATGGATCACCGAACGGCCGTATACCGGCGAACACGCCTTTGGGTTCGCCTATCTGACAAACTATGTGACCGCTCCGTGGTGGCAGGCCTACGCTTATAATTACACGTCGGGTAGCCCGACCTTCTACTATCCCGGGTTTGCGCCCAGCGGTACGCTGTATTTGGTCTCTGCGATCGACGATGGTGGCGGCTTGATATCTTATCCGTATCTAGCGGGGACCGATTCGATCTTCTTCTACGATTACGGCTCGGCGTATTGCTACCCGGGTGCGAGCTGTACGCCGCGCTACTAGCCTGATCTAGCACGGGTCACCGCACTGCCGGAGCGGTCGCGCAACACTCCCGGAGGAGAAACGGGCAAAGGATCGGTCGACCACCACCATCGGAGCTTTCCGAGCGCCTGCTCGATCTTGCGAAGCGGAACCGGCGCAGGCACAGCTTGGCGCTGGTCGTGGTGTGGCTGAACGAGGCGGCGCCCAGGGCTCGGTCGGAGGATGCTGACGGCGCGCTGACGTTGATAAAGTAGCGTTTAGACCTTGCTGCCGACGCATCCCCTCGGCAGCAATGAACTCTCTAGGCCCCGCACTGGCTGGCGGGGCCATTTTTCGCCGTACCGCGTTCTTAACTCACGCGGTCGCCTGCCGCCAGGAGCGTTTGGCAGCAACCAAATCCAGCGCTTTTCATCGGAGCGGCACACCTTGTTAACGCGGAGCCTGAGCATACCAACCCAGGCTCCGCTCTACGGAGTTTACGCTGAAGTTTGTTTTGATTTACTTGAAGGGATAGGTGTACACGGCGTCAAAGTCACCCGTCCCGCTATTAATAACATGGACGGCCTCCCAGTAGCCATTTACGCACGGTGTAAGTATCGTAACTGCCGTGTAAATATTATTGCGGTAGAACCAATATCCGCCCTCGGAAGGGAAAACATAGAGATACTGGTTCGAGCCATCAGTTACCCATTGGCAGTTGGTGGCATGAAAGTAGTTCCAGCCAAGGGGCACGTTGCCCACGGCATTAAGGGTCGCCCCACCAGAACCTAATATAGTCTGGTTAGAATTCGACATGCTTCCCTGTTTCGGAAGCAGCTTTTGAAGCTGCGCCGGGTCAATGGGTCCCGCTCCCGGAGGTTCCGCCGGTTGCGCCACCGTAACGCCCGCTGAACAAACCAATGCGAGCGCTGCGAACGCGAAAGATTTTAACCTCATCCCCACTCTCCTTTTAGGTTGTCTTAAGACCATCCAGTCAGAGATGGCATGACAACGATATTGCGTTCGACGCGAAACGCGTGTGAGCTGGTTCACGCGAAGACTTTTTTAAGCGGAGTGGCAAGCATCGCCACAAACTCGGCGCATTTTGAGATGTCTTCGACGGGGCTGTTACGGGCGCGTTCGGATTGCCGCCGCGCTGCGTTCCTCGACTCCAGATCGCAGCTTAAGAACGCGGTTTGTGGCGGTTCTTGACGCTTGCTCACTCCTTTCTATGCAACCTTCGCGTGAGCATATTAACGGTGCAGGTTTTGGAGCGGGCACTCAGGGCCGACGACAAACCCTCGCGACGGTGTTGTCATATCGGCTTAATGAAAATCTCGTGATTGGGGCACGACGCGGACATTGCGGGGATGGTGGTGGACATGTGTGGCCGCCGCCTGCGAGTGGAAAGACGGGCCTGGCATGTCATCGTCCGCAAGGTGGTCCAGTTCGTCGCTCCGGTCGAATATTCGTTCGCCCACGAGGTGGATGACGCCTTCGGTGCTGCGCTGAACCTTTCCTTCGACAAGGAGCAGACGCGCGCCCATGACCTCCCGGCGGAACTTTTCAAAAAGCCTCGGCCAAACGACGACATTTGCGATGCCCGTCTCGTCACTGAGCGTGATGAAGATGACCCCGGCATCGCCGGGCATCTGACGCACCAGCACAATGCCGGCGCAACACGCAGGCTCGCCATCGCTGGCCTGCGCGATGTCAGCGCAGGTCCAGACACCCTCCGCATGGAACAGGTCGCGCAGAAACTGCATCAGATGCGCCCTCAGCGATAGCCGCAGCATCTGGTAATCGGTGAGCACGTGTTCGCTGAGCGGCATCGGGGGCAAAGGCGCGATTTCCTCCGGCGGCTGTTCTTCGACAGAGCGGGCGGCAAACAGCGGCAACCCATCGACATCGGCAATTCGGCGAACCGCCCATAACGCCTCGCGGCGATTTCTGCCTGCCGACTGAAGGCTGTCGGCTTCCGCCAGAATGATGAGTGCGCGTTTCGGCAAATACGCACGGCGGATCAGATCATCCATATCGGAATAGCCATTGCCGCGCGCCGCGACGATCCTGTCGGCCCACGCTTCGCTGAACCCGCCAACCTGACGGAAACCGAGACGCAGTGCGAGCAAGCCGTCCTCACAGCGTTCTAGCGTATTGTCCCAGTCACTGTGATTGACATCGACGTGGCGAACCTCAACGCCATGGTCGCACGCGTCGCGCACGATTTCGGCAGGGGCGTAGAACCCCATCGGCTGGGAATTCAACAGCGCACAGGCGAATGCCGCCGGATGGTATTTTTTGATCCAGGCCGAGATATAGACGAGATGCGCAAAGCTTGCCGCGTGACTTTCAGGAAAGCCGTAGCTGCCGAAACCTTCGATCTGCTTGAAGCAACGTTCGGCAAATTCCCGCTTATATCCGCGCGCCACCATTCCGCCGATCAACTTTTCCCGAAACCGGTCGATGGTGCCGAGATTGCGAAATGTCGCCATCGCGCGGCGCAGACCGTTGGCCTCCTCGGACGTGAATTTCGCTGCGACAATGGCAAGCTTCATGGCCTGTTCCTGGAACAGCGGCACGCCCATCGTCTCACCTAAGACTTTCTTCAATTCGTCGGCGGGACCATGTTCGGGAGAAGGCGCGGGAAACGTGACCTTTTCCTGGTCGTTGCGCCGCCGCAGATAGGGATGGACCATGTCGCCCTGAATGGGGCCCGGACGCACGATCGCGACTTCGATCACCAGATCGTAAAACTTCCGCGGCTTCAACCGCGGCAGCATGTTCATCTGCGCGCGGCTTTCGACCTGAAACACACCGATTGCATCGGCATTGCACAGCATGTCGTAAACAGCGGGATCTTCGCGTGGCACGCTCGCCAGGTCGTATTGCTTTCCTTCGTGGATCTTGATGAGGTCGAATGCCTTGCGGACACAGGTGAGCATGCCGAGCGCCAGGACATCGACCTTCATCATTTCCAGCGCGGCAATGTCGTCCTTGTCCCATTCGATGAAATGACGGTCCTCCATTGTGGCGGGACCCACGGGCACGATTTCATCGAGACGGTCATTGGTCAGCACAAAACCGCCCACATGCTGCGAAAGATGGCGTGGGAAGCCAATGAGCTCATTGGCAACTTGCGCTGCGCGTGCAATGAGCGGATTGGACGGATCAAAGCTACCCTGCCGGATTTCGCTGTTTTTCAGCCGATCGCCCCAGCTCCCCCAAACACCGCTGGCGAGGGCCGCCGTCACATCCTCGGTCAGCCCAAAAGCTTTCCCCACCTCGCGAATGGCGCTGCGCGGGCGATAGCAGATGACAGTTGCGGCGAGCGCTGCGCGATGATGGCCGTAGCGCTTGTAAATATATTGGATGACTTCTTCACGCCGCTCATGCTCGAAATCGACATCGATGTCCGGCGGCTCTCGCCGCTCCTCCGAGACAAAGCGTTCGAACAGAAGATCGATCTCGGCCGGATTGACGCCAGTGATTCCCAGCACATAGCAGACGGCGGAATTGGCAGCGGAGCCACGGCCCTGACACGGGATTTCCTTGCTCTTCGCAAAGCTCACGATGTCGTAGACGGTCAGAAAATAAGGTGCGATTTGCATCTTACCGATCAGCCGCAGCTCTTTTTCCAATGTCTCGCGCACTCTGTCGGGAAGCCCTTTGGGGTAACGGCTGGCGGCGCCTTCCCATGTCAGGTCTTCCAGATGCTGTTGCGCGCTCTTTCCTTTTGGCACCGGCTCGTCGGGGTAATTGTATTTGAGCTGATCGAGCGAAAATGTGATCCGGTTTGCGAACCTGACCGTTTCATCGATGGCTTCGGGGATATCGCTGAAAAGACTGGCCAACTCCCGGGGTGACTTCAGATAACGCTCGGCGTTGACTTCGAGGAGACGACCGGCCTCGTCCAACGTCACATGCTCGCGAATGCAGGTGATGACATCCTGCAATTCGCGACGCTCGGGCGCGTGGTAAAGTACGTCGTTGGTTGCCAGCAATGGCACACCCGCAGCATGCGCCACGCGGCCGAGCTTTTGCAGCCGGCGCCGGTCATCGCCACGATAGGGCATGAAGGCCCCCAGCCAGACTCGCTGGGGAGCGATAGCAGCCAGAGGCTTTAGAACCGACAGGATCTCGTCGGGGCTCGACGGAAGGGTGTTTTTAAATCTTTCACGAGGAACCTCCCCTGGCCCGTCCACTGCCCCTGCCAGAAAATCGTTCCAGGATTTTTTGGGAAAACCGATCTCTGTCGCGATCCGCCCGGGATGAGGAAGCATGACCACCAGCAGCAATCCCTCCTGCCAACTCAAAAGATCATCGAGGGTGAGAATACACTCGCCCTTTGGTGCGCGGAGCTTGCCGCCGCTCAGCAGCCGGCAGAGGCGGGCGTAGGCGGCCCGGTCGGTCGGGTAGGCCAGGATGTCAGGTGTGCCGTCGACAAAGATGAGACGGCTGCCGACGAGCAGCCTCGGCGTCTCGATCCCTGTCTGCCGTTTTACCTCTCGCAGGCCGTCGTAGAGGCGCACCACGCCGGCGAGGGTGTTGCGGTCGGCGATGCCGATCGCGGCAAGACCGTGGCGCGTTGCCGCGACCGCGAATTCCTGTGGGCGGGAAGCACCGCGCAAAAACGAATAATTCGTCGTGATGGCAATTTCGGCATAGGCTTTCATGCGAAAATCCCGTGCATGAACCAGCGCGCCGCCGCTGTCTCGCGGCCATAAACGCCGCTGCGATAAAGCCAGAACCGCTTTCCTTCCCCGTCTTCCACACGGAAATAATCGCGCGTCGGCTGCGGCTCCTGATGCCGCCACCATTCCATAGCAATGCGTTCGGGCCCTTCCGCGAAGGCGACGGTGTGCAGCACGCGACGCCAGCGAAACCGAAGCGGCGGACCTTCCGGGACTTCCGCAATGACATCGACCGGCTCAGGTTGTGCAAACAGGCGCAACGGACGGCGCGGCGCTTCCCCCCTATCGCCGATCGTTTCCCATTTGGCTTTGGTGGGCTTGGCATATTGCGCGGGCACGGCGACCGCGGCTGCTTCCGGAATATGCGTGTTGTTCGGCTGGAACGTCAGAATGCGCCGGCTGCCGAACCGCGCCGCCATGCGATCGATGAGACAAGATATATCCCTCTCGGCATTGGCGTTGCCATCGAGGCCGATCGTTTCCGGATCGGTGCGTTCGACGCGGCTCGCGCTCAGACGAATGAGGTCGTAACCAAAGCCTGGATCGAGCGGATCGGCGAGCGCATCGAGCTTTTCACGAAAAAGCCGCTCGATGACAGCCGGCTCGCGTGTCGGTTTGCCCGTTTCGATGACGATGCGCCGCAAGACGCCATCAACGCGGAAGAACCCCGCCTCGAGACGGCGCGCGCCGTTGCCGTACTCTTCCAGCATTGCCGCCAAACGCGGGGCAAGCGCCTTGAGCACGGCGAGAGCCGCACCCTGGGTGACAATAGGCTCGGCAAATTGGTGCTCCACGCTGTAATCCGGAAGCGGAATACGCGGTGAGATCGGCTGTTCGACACGGCCCAATGCATTGTCGAGCGTAAAGACCATGCCGGCACCGAAACGTGCGGTGAGCTCGGCACGGTCGCGGGGCGCCACTTGCCCCACGGTTTTGAGCCCCGCGCGACGGAGTGCATGCGTCGTCACCGGGTCGAGATTCAGTGCTTCGACGGGAAGCGGCGCGACGAAGACCGCTTCTTTGCCGGACGGTGCGCTGGCGCCATCTTTGTAGCGGGCCAATGCCCGCGTGGCCGTTGTCGTTCCCGCAATCGCGCCACGCACCGCAAAGCCTTGTTTTGCGAGGCTGGATCGAACCTGATCGAGCATCGCCGCTTCACCGCCAAACAGATGCGCGACGCCGGTGATGTCCAGCAGGAGTGCATGCGGCGGATCGAGCGCAACAAGAGGTGTGAAGCGCTCGCACCAATCGGCAATGCGTTCGAGCAATTTTCTGTCGGCCGGTTCATCTGCTGCCGTCACTGTGAGGGCAGGTAGCATTGCACGTGCATTGGCCAGCGGCATTCCAGCCGTAAGCCCCAGCGACGTGGCCCTGCGATCGACCGCGGAGAGGCGCAGCGCGTTGTCGACCTTTGCAACAACTACGAGCGGCGCCGCAGATCCAGCTTCAGGCGATGCGCCGGACGGCTTTTGTCTCTCCGGCGCCTTCCATCGCCACTGCAATCGATCGGTCGCAAGGCGCGGAAACCACAGCGCTAGAATCCTCCGCCCCTTTGCCGCCTGGCTTCTGGAAGAGGCCATCGTCACAACTCCATTCCATAACCCAGCACCCTGTGTGCCCATGCCGGTTGCGCACTAGCTCGGTTTCAAAGACAGGGGAGCCCCAGTTTTCTTCTCTATCGAGTGAGCGAGCCGCACGGATACGCCAGCGGGTTTCGGCCGTGCTGAACTGCGGTTTTGCGTTGAACCGCAGCAGAAACGCTGTGACACCCTTTCGTGCGCTCGCCAGGCTCAGCCGCCGGCTGGCTACCATGTCGAGAATTTTCGGATCGCCCGGCATCTCGATCACAACCGCGCCAAGCGCTGCATAGGAGAGCGCA
>Ga0070717_10000563_pt1 | contig 23636 bp, 19 predicted proteins | sample LARL113metaG_FD_71366 | JGI IMG/M metagenome (GOLD analysis project Ga0070717, IMG submission 71366) | Corn, switchgrass and miscanthus rhizosphere microbial communities from Kellogg Biological Station, Michigan, USA - LAR L11-3 metaG | ecosystem: Host-associated > Plants > Roots > Rhizosphere ...
CTGATTGGGCTTGAATGGATCTTGCGATACCTTGACCATGGCATGGACCGAAGACAAGGCTTTTGAGGATCAGCAGATCAAGGGTTCCCTGCAGCAAGGCAAGGCGGTGTCGCTACTCTCTCGGGTTGACATTCTACCCGAGTATCTGCTTTCCTGGGTAGAATGTCAACCCGAAAGACAAGGTGCTCGGTGGCTGCGAGCCCGGGCGGTCAGAGCTGCATGGGAAAGGGCCGGGAAGACCCGGCCCTACCATTTGACGGCGTTGATCTTGGCCCGCACCTCGGACCCGGCGGCCGGACGCAAATAACGCCTCGTGGATTGCAGATCGTTGTGTCCGGCAAAGGCTTGAACGGTGCGCAGATCGATGCCATTGCGGAGCAGGGAGGTTAGGAACGTCCTTCTGAATCGATGCAGAGTCAATTCCGCGCACTCATGAAACTTTGACTTACACCTGTCGCAGCGACCGCAGTTCAATCCCAATCGACGAGCAACACGTTTTAAGTGCCTGTGAAGCGTCTGCACGCCCGGCTATCTACGCCCGATTAGCCACCCAACCACCACTCCAATGCAGATGCCTACCGCGATGGACGATACGACCGTTTCCACGGGATGCCTCTGCAACCGCTTGGTTGTATCGTCAAAGAGCTCTTCCGCAGCATCGCCGGCTTGTTTCGCAACGCGCCTTGCCGCTCCCATTCCCTCTTCGACAGCATCGGCAAGCGCCGTCGTCATGCGCGACGCGGTACGCGCTGTTTCGGCAATATTTTCCCCTGTGCGGCCTATCACTGTATCTGACATTGTCTCTCTCCTCTTCTGGTTGGATGTTGATTAGAGCACGTTTTACAAAGCGCCAGACGATTTTCATGAACTTTCCCGGCTTGCAACCGTTCAGGAACACGTTAGCAAGACAGCCGGTTCCGCGCCATAATTGCAACCCAATTTGCTTTTGCAGATCACGGATTAGGCAAAGGTTACACCCACCGCGCTGCCGACCTTGCGGATGTAGGCCCTTCCTTCATCGTACTCGGCAGCGGTGGTCAGGTGTTCCAGCATCAGGGGAGTTTCCGCCTTCAGACTCGATAGGTCGCGCAGATAAGTTCCATAGTCGATCTGACCCCGGCCAGGCGGCACTTCAAGAAAATGCACGTTCATTTCCACCACCCATCGAAGGTCCTTCGCATGACAGGATACGATCCAGGGCCCGAGTTTGCGGAAGCACTCATCGATAAAGGCGCCGTTCTCGTAGAATTTGCGGGGCGAATTGATCCCGTTACAGACGTCCAGATGGACTCCGAATGCTTTGCGGTCGACGGCTCGAATCAGTTCGAGGTAGGAGTCCGGCCCATCGGGAATGCTCCATCCCATCATCTCGATAGTGAAGCGCGTGCGCGTGGGCTTGACCGAATCAATGACATGGCGGCAATTGTCCACGGTGGCGTCAAAGAACTCTTTCGAGAGATTCTTTGCATTGGGACCATACCAGGAGTCGGGGTTGAATGATCCCGCAATATCGACACAGCAGCGCGCACCAACGACCTCGGCCAGGGCGCATCGCTCGACCACATACGCGAGATTCTGCCGGCGCTTTTCGGTGTCCGGATCGAGCATGTTCTTCCACGCGCCCACTTCGGCGATGATCACGTCCTGGGACGAGAAGGATTTCTGGATGGCACGGATAAGCTCAGGGTTCTTGAGACTTGCGATCTGGGGACAATAGGCAGCACTGTAGCCCAGCCGGCGATGCTCGTGGGCCAGGGTGTCCGGATCGTCGGACTCAATGAAGATTGGTCCTCCCAGGCGGATGGGAGTTCCCGCGCTTGGGAATCGGTAGGCGCTTGCGGCCGCGGTCAAAGCGATGAATGCCCGTCGCGTGATGGTCATTGGTAGACAAGCTTACACCCGTGCTGTTCGGTGGTCCGAGCGTCCGTTGCGGCGTGCGATGATTCTTGGTTGGACTCAGGAGACGCCGCATGAAGCACCTCTTGCTTTGCCTTGCCCTCACGGTTCCCATGACCGCGCAGACCTATCAACCCACGTGGCAATCAATCGACAGCCGGCCCACCCCGGCCTGGTTCAGCGATGCGAAATTCGGAATCTTCATTCATTGGGGCGTGTACTCGGTGCCCGCGTATGCCCCGGTGATTCCGGGAAAGCTGGCGTATGCGGAGTGGTACTGGCACCAGATGACGGAGGGGCGCGACAACCCCAAGGCCAATCCCGTGGAAACCGGCACGTGGGCGTACCACCAGAAGATGTATGGAGCCGATTATCCGTACCAGAACTTCGCCCCTGAGTTTCGCGCGCAGCTATTCGATGCGGGGCAATGGGCCGATACCCTGGCCAGATCCGGCGCGAAGTATGTCGTGCTCACGTCGAAGCATCACGAAGGCTTCGCTCTCTGGCCCAGCAAAGAGGCCTCGGCAACCTGGGGCCGCCCGTGGAATGCGGTGGAAATCGGCCCGAAACAAGACCTACTGGGAGAACTGAGTGACGCGGTGCGCAAAAAGGGACTGCGCATGGGCATCTACTATTCGCTTTACGAGTGGTACAACCCGCTGTGGCTGCACGACAAACCGCGCTACATCCAGGAACACATGTTCCCGCAATTCAAGGACGTGGTGAGTCGCTACAAACCCGCCATCATCTTCAGCGACGGCGAGTGGGAGCTTCCCTCGAGCACTTGGCGCAGTCCGGAACTATTGGCATGGCTGTTCAACGACTCCCCGGTGAAGGACGATGTGGTGATCAACGACCGCTGGGGCAGCGACACCCGCCATAAGCACGGCGGCTACTGGACCACGGAATACACCGCGGGCATGAGCGGGATGGAGCATCCGTGGGAAGAGAGCCGTGGCATGGGCTACAGCTACGGCTACAACCGCGCCGAGCGGCTGCAGGATTATCACACCGGGCGCGAACTGGTGCTGATGCTGACCGACATTGTGAGCCGCGGCGGCAACCTGCTGCTCGATATCGGACCCGCCGCCGACGGGACTATCCCGGTGATCATGCAGGAGCGCCTGCACGAAATCGGAGACTGGCTGAAGGTAAACGGCCAAGCCATCTTTGGCACGCGAGCATGGAAGCAATCGCGCCAGTGGAGCGCAGGCGAGCTTCCGCAGGTGAAGTACAATAGCGAATTCGAATCGGCCTACGATGTGAGCAAGCTGACCAACAAGCCGGAACCGGGAAAGGCCGCCATCGAGGCGTTCTTCACGACCAAGGGCAATGATCTGTATGCGATACTGCCGCGCTGGCCGGAGGGAAGTTTTCTTTTGAAGGATGTGACCGGCGTCAAGGAGGTTCGCCTACTCGGTTCGCCCCAGCCTTTGAAATTCCAGCAGGCGGACGGCGGCGTTCGCATCGATGTCCCTGCGATTCCCGAAGGTCTGCTGCATCAGCCCTGCTGGGTGTTGAAGGTCAGCCGGTGAGATACGCGAGCGGCTCGTCCGATGGATGAGCCGTTCGGCTGTGCATCGGAAAAACACGGATAGAATCCGATTGAGATCCGAGATTCATCCGAAAAGCCCATTGAGAGAACTCCTGGGTTAAGACAGCACCGCCCATGGACGACATCACGGCTTTTACCTTCACGACCGAATGTGCAGCCTTCGCAACCCGGATGGTCTTTTGTCGGCGCCGCCGTCGCCTGAGGAAGATCGCCGAAATTTGATTTGAATAGTTATTCATTCCTGTTGTATATTTATGCAAGCGCGGCCACGCACTTTCGGGCCGCGCTTTCGATTGGTCAGAAAGAGAATACCGGCGATGAAGGACCTGCGGCATAGTGCGATACGGGAGCTGGTCGCTCACTCCCGGGTGACCAACCAGGATGAGCTGAGGCGTAAGCTGCGCCGGCGCGGATTTGAGGTCACACAGGCAACCCTGTCGCGGGATATTCATGAGTTGCGGCTCTCGAAGGGTCCCGGCGGATACTCGCTGCCAAACGGACATGGGAACGGCGCAGGTGTGGCCCTGGTGGACGACGCGCCGCCCAGCGTGGAGGAGATGCTTAACAGCTTTGGTACGCGCGTGCAGCAGGCGATGAACCAGGTGATCGTGCGCACGGTGATGGGCGGAGCCCAGCCAGTGGCCGCGGCTCTGGACCGCGCGGATTGGTCCGAGGTGGTAGGAACCATCGCCGGCGATGACACTGTACTGGTGATTTGCCAGGACCAGCGCCGCGCGAGCGAAGTGGAGACCCGACTGAGAAAGATTCTGGAGTCATGAGCGAAACAGTGCAAACTGCGTTAGTTGGAGTGACGGGCTATTCCGGCGCGGAGCTGGCAAGGCTGTTGCTGCATCACCCGCGCCTCAGGAATAAGCCGCCAGTCTTTGCGGGGCGCATCGATGCCGGCGAAGCGGCGCGCGGAGGCACGCCGATTGGTGAGATTCATCCGGAGTTGAATGATAGCAAGGGCAGCGGCAAATTGAGAGTGCAGCCGTTCTCCTGGGATCTGCTGACCGACCTCGATGTGGAGGTGTTGTTTCTCGCCACTCCGCACGAGCAGTCGCGGGCCTGGGTCCCGGAAGCGCTGTCGCGCGGCATGCGAGTCATCGATCTGAGCGGCGCGTGGCGATTGCAGGAGGCCACCAACCGCGCCGTGTACAACTTTGAGGATGAAGGTTCCGTGCACGCGCTGAATGTCCAGGCGCAGGCGGTGTATGGGCTGCCGGAACTCAATCGCGACAAAATCCTGGGAGCGCACCTGGTCGCCAATCCGGGCTGCTATGCGACCTCGGTAATTCTTCCTGTCAAGCCGCTGGTGGCCGCGGGACTGCTCGATTTCGAATGGGGCATCATCGCCGATGCGAAGAGTGGCGTCAGCGGTGCGGGCAAGGCGCCCACTGCCAAAACACACTTTATGTACGCGGCCGATAATCTCTCCGCCTACGGGGTGTTTTCGCACCGGCATACGGGCGAGTTGTTGGAGCAGATCGGCATTGACGCGCAGTCCATCGTCTTTACGCCGCACCTTCTGCCGATTCCACGCGGGATTCTTTCAACCATATATGTCAGGTTCAAGGAGCGGCAGAGCCGGGCCGCCATTGCGCATGTGTATCAGTCGTTTTTTACCGGCTGCCCGATGGTGCGGTTGTATGACTCGGCGCTTCCGCAGATTCAGAATTCGGTCCGCGCCAATTACGCCGACATAGGTTTTCAGCTCTCGTCCGATGGGCGCCGCGCGGTCATCGTGTGCTGCCTTGACAATTTGTTAAAAGGGGCATCCTCGCAGGCAGTGCAGAATCTAAACGTCATGCTGGGCTGGGACGAGGCGGAGGGCCTTGAATGAGATACGTTGTCAAGCTCGGCGGGGCGGGCCTCGAGACTCCCGAGTTGCTCAGCGGCAGCATGCGCGCTATTGCGGAACTGGTGCGCGACGGTAACCAAGCGGCCGTGGTGCATGGCGGCGGCGTGCAGTTGACGCGGACTCTAAAGGCGCTGGGAAAGCAAAGCGAGTTCATTGACGGGCTGCGCGTGACCGATGCGGAGACGCGCGACACAGCGCTGATGGTTCTGGCCGGGCGCGTGAATAAAGGCCTGGTCGCGGCGCTGGGCGCGCTGGGTCAGCCCGCGATGGGGCTGTCCGGGGGAGACGGCCTTCTGTTCCGCGCACGCAAGAAGCGGACCTCGCCGGACCTGGGCTATGTGGGTGAGATTGCAGCCAGCGACACGCGCTGGCTGGAGGCCATCTGGCAGTTGAAAGGCGTGCCGGTGCTCTCGTCCATGGCGCTCGGATTCGATGGCGAATACTACAACGTGAATGCCGATGAAATGGCCGCGGCGTGCGCCATTGCCTGCCACGCCGATGCGCTGGTGTTTCTTACGGATGTGCCGGGCGTGCGCGGAGCCAACGGCGCGGTGCTGCGATGGCTCTCCATCGACCAGATTGCCGAGATGGCCAAGAACGCGATCATCTCCGGCGGCATGTTGCCAAAGCTGAGCGCCTGCCGCGAAGCACTGTTGAATGGCGTCAAGCGCGTACGGATTCTGCCCGCGGAGGCTGCCGGTTCCCTTCCCGACCTGTGCAGTTCCCGCGTAGCCCACGGCACCGAAGTGATGGTGGCCTGACTGCGCAATTGCGCAGCTGAGGAGAAGTGAATTGACGAAACTTGAGCAAATCAAAGCCGCTGAAGCACGGCTCTTGCTTCCAACGTACGATCGCAATCCCATTCTGTTTGTGGGTGGCGAGGGCGTTCACCTGATCGATGAAGAGGGCGAGCGTTACCTCGACCTGTTGAGCGGCATCGGCGTGAATGCGCTGGGCTATGGGCATCCGTCGATAGAGCGTGCCATTGTCACCCAGGGTCGCGCGCTGATTCACATTTCGAACCTGTTTTATCACGAGGGACAGGCGGAACTGGCGTTCCGCCTGACAGAGCGCACAGGACTCGATCGCGTGTTCTTTGCCAACACCGGCACGGAAGCGTGGGAAGGGGCAATGAAACTGGCGCGCGCCCATGCCGGTCTGCTCCGCAGCGAAGGCAAGCAGATCGGAACAAACTTCCTGGCGCTGGAACAAAGCTTCCATGGCCGGACATTTGGCTCCGTCTCGACGACCTATAAGGCCAAGTACCGCGAGCCGTTCGGACCGGTGGTACCGGGCGTTGAATTTGTGCGCTTCAACGATGTCGCGGATCTCCGAGCGAAGTTCTCGAACGAAGTCTGTGCAATTCTTGTGGAATCGATTCAGGGTGAAGGCGGCATCCGGCCGCTCTCGCAGGAGTTCTTTGAGGAGGCCCGGGCACTGTCCAGTTCTACCGGCGCGCTACTCATTGTCGATGAGATTCAAGCCGGCATGGGCCGCACAGGCAAATGGTGCGCTTACCAGCATTACGGGATTCGGCCGGATGTGACCACGCTCGCCAAGCCTCTCGCCGGCGGCATTCCGTTGGGAGCGATCGTTTGTACCGAGGAAGCGGCGCGTGCGATTCACGCCGGCATGCACGGAACCACCTTCGGCGGCGGACCGCTGGCGTGCGCCGTCGCCATTGCCGTGATCGACGCGATCGAGAAGGACGGGCTGCTGGCCCATGCAACCGAGGTCGGCAATTACTTCATGCAACAATTGCGCGAGTTGGCAGGAAAGCATGAAGCTATCGTCGATGTGAGAGGCAAAGGTCTGATGCTAGCGGCGGAAGTGGACTCGGCGGACCTCGGCAAGCTGATCGTGGCGGAGATGCTGAAGCGCCGCATCGTGATCAACTGCACCAGCGACACGGTTCTGCGTTTCCTGCCGCCTTACATTCTGGAGCACGAGCATGTGGACACAGCAATCGCGGCCCTCGACGAAATCTTCACGGAATACGGAGCGCACACCGGCGCACATGCCTCAGGAGGACAACACATTGGCTAGCAGAGCAGCGATTGAACATCGGGAAATCCCGTTTCCCGTGCAGAAGGACCCTGACATTCTTGCCGCTGCCGCGCGGCTGGCCGGCGAGGACCTGTGCTCCATCGGCGACCTGTCCAGCGGCGAAGTGCGCGCGATTCTCAAATTGGGCCATGAGGTGAAGCGCAATCCTGGCGACTATCGACATACACTCGACGCCAAACAGATGGTGCTGATGTTTGAGAAAGCCAGTCTCCGCACGCGGCTCAGCTTTGAAGCCGGAATCAACACCATGGGCGGCAACGCGATTTTTGTCGACCAGACCAGTTCGCCTCTGGGCGAGCGGGAGGCCATCGCCGATGTGGCCCGAAACGTGGAGCGGTGGGTCGACGTGATTGTGCTGCGCACCTATGCACACGACACAATCACGGAAATGGCGGCCAATGCGCGCGTGCCGGTCATCAACGCACTCTCTGATTTCGAGCATCCCTGCCAGGCGCTCGCCGATTTCATGACCCTGGAAGAGCACTTCGGCTCGCTTCCAGGGCTGAACTTTACTTATGTCGGCGATGGCAATAACGTGTGCCACTCGCTCATGTTGACCGGCTCGCAACTGGGGGTGAACGTCACCGTGGCCACGCCCCGCGGCTACTCGCCGGACATCGAGATCGTGACGATGGCGCGGGAAATCGCGGAGAAGAACGGCTGCGAGGTGCGACTGTTGCAGGATCCGCAGGCCGCGGTAGAAGGCGCCCATGCGGTGTACACCGATGTGTGCGTAAGCATGGGTTACGAGCATGAGTCGACCAAGCGCGCACCCATCTTCCGGCCGTTCCAGGTAAATGAGGCGCTCATGTCGAAGGCGCAATCCAATGCGGTGTTCATGCATTGCCTGCCTGCACGCCGCAACGCGGAGGTCACTGATGCGGTACTGGACGGGCCACAATCGATCGTCTTCGACCAGGCAGAAAACCGCATGCATGCGCAGAAGGCCTTGCTGCTGCTGCTGTTGGGCGGGCTGCCGAATGTGCCGAGTTTTCAATAAGGCGGTTCGCAGTTCACAGTTCTCAGCGCGCCAATCCCGCCAAGTAATGGACTGAAGACTGACAACTGTGAACTAAGAACTATGAACTGAGGTTTCACCCAGCATGTCCATAATTCTTGAATCGCTGCCCACCGGCCAGAAAGTCGGCATCGCCTTCTCCGGCGGGCTGGACACCTCCGCCGCCCTGCACTGGATGAGACAGAAGGGCGCGATTCCTTACGCCTATACTGCCAATCTTGGCCAGCCCGACGAGACCGATTACGAGGCCATCCCGCAAGCGGCCCTCGAGTATGGCGCTGAGAAGGCCCGCCTCATCGACTGTCGCGGTCCGCTGGTTCGCGAAGGCATCGCCGCACTGCAGGCCGGGGCCTTCCACATCTCCACCGCCGGGGTCACCTACTTCAACACCACGCCTATCGGCCGCGCGGTCACGGGCACCATGCTGGTGGCCGCCATGAAAGAGGACGATGTCCACATCTGGGGTGACGGCTCCACTTTCAAAGGCAACGACATCGAGCGCTTTTACCGCTATGGACTGCTCGTCAATCCCGGCCTCCAGGTCTACAAGCCCTGGCTCGACGCTGCTTTCATCCAGGAATTAGGCGGCAGGGCCGAGATGTCCGCATTCATGCAGCGCTCCGGCTTCGCCTACAAGATGTCGGCCGAGAAGGCTTACTCCACCGACTCCAACATCCTCGGCGCTACCCACGAAGCCAAGGACCTGGAGCATCTCTCTTCGACTATGAAGATTGTCGTACCCATCATGGGCGCGGCATTCTGGCGCGATGATGTCGAGATCCAGCGCGAACAGGTCGTTGTTCGCTTCGAAGAGGGCTTTCCAGTCGCCCTGAACGGCCGGCACTTTGACGACCCGGTCGCCCTCTTTCTTGAAGCCAACCGCATCGGCGGCCGGCACGGGCTGGGCATGTCCGACCAGATTGAGAACCGCATCATCGAGGCCAAGAGCCGCGGCATCTACGAAGCCCCGGGCCTTGCCCTGCTCTTTGTCGTTTACGAACGCCTCATCACCGGCATCCACAACGAGGACACTATCGAGCAGTACCGCGAAAATGGCCGTAAGCTCGGCCGTCTGCTCTATCAGGGCCGTTGGTTCGACTCCCAGGCGATAATGCTCCGCGAATCTGCGCAGCGCTGGGTCGCCAAGCCCATCACCGGCGAGGTCACGCTGGAGTTGCGCCGCGGCAACGACTACTCCATTCTCAACACCGAGTCGCCCAACCTAACCTTCCACCCCGAGCGCCTCAGCATGGAGAAGACAGAATCCGCCTTCTCTCCGCGGGACCGCATCGGACAACTTACTATGCGCAACCTGGACATCACCGACACCCGTGAGAAACTCCTCACCTATGCCAAAGCCGGCCTCCTCACGCTCAGCAAAAACAGCGAAATGCCCCAGCTCAATAACGGCAGGGAGAAGGAATAGCATGAGGTGCGCTTAAAGCATGTCCAACGAAGAACAATCCGGAAAGATGTGGTCGGGGCGCTTTCGAGAGCCGCTCGATGCGGAGTTCGAACAGTGGCAGCGGTCGATCACTTTCGATTGGCGGCTTCTCGGCGAAGAAGTAGCCGCCAGCAAGGCGCATGCTTCGGCACTGTGCGCGGCGGGAATTCTCAATGATAGTGAGACGTCGGAGCTCCGCACGGCGCTGGATGCGATCGCCGCGGAGCATGCAACGGAAGCCGGCAAAGCCGCGGTGCGCGATCACCCGGCGGCCGAGGACATCCATCACTTTGTCGAGTTGTCGCTGGTGCAGCGCATCGGCTCACTGGGTCTGAAGCTGCACACCGGGCGCAGCCGCAATGAGCAGGTCGCTACCGACCTGCGGCTGTATGTGCGGGGCCAGATTGCGCAAGTGATTGAAGGCTTGGGCGCGTGGGCGCGTGCGCTGGTTGGGCAGGCCCAGGTGGCTGGCGAGCAAGTCATGCCCAGCTATACGCATCTGCAGCGCGCGGAGCCCGTGCTGGTCGCCCACTGGCTCCTGGCGTACCTGGAGATGATTCTGCGCGATTCAGCCCGTTTGCAGGATTGCGCCGCGAGGCTGAATTTTTGTCCGTTGGGCTCGGGAGCGGTCGCGGGCGCGACGCTGTCCCTGGACCGCACCATCGCCTCGCGCGAGTTGGGCTTCGTTGCGCCCACCGCAAATTCGATGGACGCAACCAGCGATCGGGATTTCATTCTCGAATATCTGCAGGCGCTCACGTTGGTTGGATTGCACCTCAGCCGGTTTGCCGAAGAGATCACGCTGTTCGCGACCGCGGAGTTCGGTTTTGTCGTGTTGCCGGAGGCGTTTTCCACGGGTTCGAGCGCCATGCCGCAGAAGAAGAATCCCGATTTGACGGAGTTGATTCGCGCCAAAATCGGGCGCATCCACGCGGCGGCAGAAGCGGTGACAATGCAATTGAAAGGGCTGCCCCTGGCCTACAATAAAGACATGCAGGAAACCCAGGAACCGGCATTCGCAGCAGAGTTTGTCACGCCCATGCTGGGCCTGGTAGCGCGCTTTACGACCGCGCTCCGCTTCAATTTGGACCGCATGCATGCGGCCGCGGGGACTGGATATCTGAACGCTATGGCTGCGGCGACATACCTGGTTCACAAGGGCGTGCCGTTTCGCAGGGCGCACGAAAAGATCGGTAACGCGGTGCGCTTTGCCATCGACAAAGGCGTGGAACTCGGCAGCCTGAGCCTCGGCGAGCTGCGCCAGTTCGGTGAGGAATTCGGCGAAGATTTTTATGCCGCCGTTTCCCTGCAGGCAACGCTCGATTGCCATGATGTGATTGGCGGCACGGCGCGGGCGCGCGTGCACCAGGCGCTTCAAGCCGCATCGGAACGGATTGCCGCATTGATGCCGTCGAATCCGGAGGCCGTACATGCTGGTGCGTAAGGCGCGACTGCAGGACGCCTCCCACATTTACGACCTGGTGAACTCGCTGTCGAGTGACGGCACCCTGTTAAAGCGCGCCTTTGCCGAAATCTGCGAGAACGTTCGCGACTTCACCGTGGCCGAGTCGGATGGCGGCGTGTTTCTCGGCTGCGGCGCATTGCACCTCTATGGCCCACACCTGGCCGAAGTGCGCTCGATCGTCGTCAAGCCGGAGGCCAAAGGCCAGGGCGCGGGCGGACGCATTCTCGGCGCACTGATCGAAGAAGCCGAAGAACACGGCATCAACTCTGTGTGCCTGTTTACCCGCATCCCGGATTTCTTTTTCAAGTACGGGTTCCGCACCGTGGAAGACAAGGCCGATTTGCCCGACAAAATCTTCAAGGATTGCCAGATCTGCCCGCGCCTGCATCGTTGCGATGAAGTGGCCATGGTGCGCGGACGCATTCCGCGCATGTCGATTTTGGGCGCGCGGCACGAGGCGCAGCAACTGGTCCGAATTTCCGGCTAACGAGATCGGGGCGCTCCAGAGCCTGCCCTGAGCTTGCCGAAGGGTCTCGATTTTTAGAGCTGGGATTCCATCTGGGCCAACCGGCCGATCTTGCTTTTATCCGGCACCGTCGAATCGTTTGCTGGCCGACTCGGGTCTCCTCAGAATTGCCGCGGCCGCCGCCGCTTGGCCGTAGCTGAGACCGCCGTCGCCGGGGCTCACCCGGCGATTCTGGTATACATTGAAGCCTGCCGCTGCAAGTTCCGAACGCAACAGGCGCGCGAGGCGGCGGTTGTGCATCACGCCGCCGCTTAGAGCCACCATCTTGATGCCGGTAGCGGTTCGTGCAAGCATTGCCGCTCTCACAAATCCGGCTGCGACGCCAGCGTGGAACTGTGCTGCAATGTGCGATTTATCGACGCCGTTCAGCAGATCCAATACTAGGGTGTGCCACATTGCTTCCGCGGAGATGACGGTCGGTTCATGTTTTGCCCAATCCCCATCGCGAATTTGTAGAGCATAGCTCTCCGGGGCCGATTGATCGTCGTGGTCAACCGCGAGTCCTTCCAACTCAATGGCGGCCTGTGCTTCATAATCCACGTTGCGGCGATTGAGGACAACAGCTGCCACTGCATCGAACAACCGGCCAAGGCTGGATGTGAGTGGCGTGTTAATGCGGCGTTCCACCATGCGGATAACGATTCTCGCCTCCTGCTCCGTAGCACCAACCAGGCCAAGTGTTCTCGCCGCGATCGGATCAAAGCCCGCTGTAAGTAAATGCGCATATCCCATGCGCCACGGTTCACGAATTGCAGCGTCGCCTCCCGGCATGGGCACGTACTCGAGATGGGCGAAGCGCTCGAACCTGTCGAGATGCGCAATCAGCACTTCCCCACCCCAGATGCGGCCATCGGTACCGTATCCGGTGCCGTCGAGCGAAAGCCCGATGACGGGCCCTTTGAGCCCGTGCTCGGCCATGCAGCCCGCGATGTGCGCATGATGATGCTGGATGGCAATCAGCGGCAGCCCATGCCCGGTGGCCCACTTCCTCGCCCAGGACGTGGACAGATAGCCGGGATGCAGATCATGCACGACGGTCTCGGGCCGAATCTCGAAGGTGCGCATCAAGTGGTCGAGAGAATGCTCGAAGAACTCGAGTCCGGTTAGGTTTTCGAGATCGCCGAGATGCTGGCTCTGGTAGGCGTAGCCTCGGCGGGCAAGCGCAAACACACTCTTGAGGTGACCACCGACGGCAAGCAGAGGCGGTGCATCCACGGGGAGTTCGATCACGAGCGGCACAAAACCGCGCGCGCGGCGAATGATCTGCGGCGCGCCATCGACAACCGCCTGCACCGAATCATCGCAGCGCTGCAGGATCTCGCGGTTGTGGAGCAGGAATGCCTCGGCTATATTTTTGAGGCGCGCCAGGGCTTCGTCATTATCAATCGCGATGGGCTCCTCGCTGAGATTGGCAGAGGTCATCACCAGAGCGCGCACGCGGGGGTCCGCGAACAGCAGATGCTGCAGCGGTGCGTACGGCAGAAATACGCCGAGCCACGGAATGCCGGGGGCAACCGAGGGAGCCACGCCGCTGGCATCGCGCGCGCGGGCCAGTACGATGGGGCGGGCCGCCGTCTGCATGAGTGCTTCTTCTTGGGCCGTCAGTTCGCATATTTCGCGGGCCGCGTCGATGTCGCGGACCATGACGGCCAGCGGCTTGCCATAACGATGTTTGCGCTCGCGAAGGCGCATCACGGCGGATTCATTGGTGGCATCCACGGCCAGGTGGAATCCGCCGATGCCCTTGATGGCCATGATTTCGCCTGTCGTCAGGCGGTCGATGCAGGCGGATATGGGATCGTCTGCCACGATAGGCTCGCCCACGGGATCCACCAGCCACACCTGCGGCCCACACACCCAGCACGCGTTAGGCTGCGCATGAAAGCGGCGATTGAGCGGATCATCGTACTCCGCCTGACATTGGAGACACATGGGGAAGATCGCCATCGAGGTCTGCGGCCGGTCGTAAGGAATGCGGCGGGTGATGGTGAAGCGCGGACCGCAGTTGGTGCAGTTGATAAACGGATAGCCGTAACGCCGGTCGCCGGCATCGAGGAGTTCGCGTAAGCAGTCGGGGCAAGTAGCCGCGTCGGCTGGAATACCGGTCGTCACCTGGCCGAGAACCTGGCTGGTGACGATACGAAATTCTGATTCGCCGGCCGGTGCGAGCTCTTCGACGTCGATGGAATCGATGCGCGCCATGGGCGGAGCGTCGGATCGCAAACGGGTGAGAAATTCAGCTACGCCTTGGGCCGCGCCCTCAATCTCGATGGTCACCCCATCGGTGTTGTTGCCGATGAAGCCGCCCAGTTGCGTTTCGTGCGCCAGGCGGTAGACGAAGGGGCGGAAGCCCACGCCCTGCACTACTCCGCGCACCAGGACGGCCTGGCGCTTTCGGTGTTCGACTGGACGTTCGAGCGGGCGTTCAGGCAAAAGGACCTCCGTCACTGTGCAGGATCAGCTTAGAACATACCTGTGGCAGCCAGCAGATGCCGCTGGTATGATCCGCAATCACAGTCTGATTCCCCCGGAGGTCTACGATGTCCCGAGCTGTTCCCGCCGCAGCGTGCTTGGTCTTCCTTTTGAGTGCCGCACTTGCGGCGTCCCAGAGCAACACCAGGTTTCAATTCACGGAAAAGCCCGGCCCTCACGCTGTCGGGCTGAAGGTCGTCCACCAATACGACTATTCAAGAACGTGGCACAGTGCGGTAGATGAACTCGGCCAGCCCTATTCGGGGGAAAGGGCGCGTCCTCTGCAGACCCTGATCTGGTATCCGGCAGACAAGACGACGGGATCGACGATGACGCTGCGCGATTACACCATGCTGCGCGTAACGGAAACGGATTTCGACACAAAGCCCAAGCCAGGCGGTGTTTTGCCCGCCGACGACGGCCGGAAGGCTGCTTTGGACGATCGTCTCTGGGCCTATCGCGATGCACCTCTCAAGGGCGGCCATTTCCCACTGGTCATCTACGCTCCCAGCTATTCCAATACCGCATGGGAGAACGCCGACCTGTGTGAATTTCTCGCCAGCTACGGCTATGTTGTGATGGCCAGCCCCGATATGGGCGCCTCCACTCGGGAGATGACGGGGGACCTGGCCGGGATTGACGCGCAAGCCCGCGACATTTCATTTCTGATCGGCTATGCGTCCACGCTGCCGGACACGGACATGGCGGAGATCGCGGTAGGCGGATTCAGTTGGGGCGGCATTTCCAACCTGTTTGCGGCGTCGCGCGACAGCCGCATTAAGGCGTTGTTCGCGCTGGACGGGTCGATGCGTTATTTTCCGGGCCTGATCAAGCAGTCGGGATATGCGCGTCCGGACCAGATGAGGCTGCCATTGCTGTTCTTCACGCAGGGAGACGTGCCGCTGGAGGAGCAGGAGCGGATGCTTCAAAGCAATGATCCCAATCGAGTGAGCGGGCAGAATGCGCTTAATGCGTGGACGCACGGCGACCTGATCACGGTACACATGATGGGCCTGACTCACGGGGAATTCAGCTCCATGTTTCAGCGCGATGAGAGCTTCTGGAAAGGCACTGCGAAGTTCATGAAGGCGGACTATACGAGGGCGGATGGAATCACCGGTTATGCGTGGGTGGCGCGCTATACGGGGAAGTTCCTCGATGCATACCTGAAACATGATGCCGCGGCCATGGAGTGGCTGAAGAAATCACCCGCGGAGAATGGGGCTCCTTTACACTTTTTGACCGCCAACTATCGAGTGGGATCCGGCACGCCGGCCACCTTCGACAGCTTCCGCGAGGAACTGCATCAAAAAGGCTTCGATCACGCTGCGGAAGTGTACGCCGCGTTTCAGAAGCAGGATTCCACGTTCAAGCTGGACGAAGGCTCGATCAACGGCTGGGGATATTCCTTGCTGACCACCAATCATCTACCCGAGGCGATCTGCGTTTTCAAGCTCAACGTCTCGTTGAATCCGGATTCCGGGAACGTGTACGACAGCCTGGCGGAGGCATACATGAAAGCCGGGGACAAGGAACATTCCGTAGTGAACTACAAGAAGGCGCTGGAAAAGGATCCATCGAACGAGAATGCAAAGCAAAAGATTAAGGAACTGGAACAGCCGCAGACGGCCGCGTCAGGAACCGGCATCTGAAAGTGCCGAAGGAGCAGAACACCTGTTTTTTCTTGGGCTTCCCAGCAGACACACCCAATCCGGGAAACGGCGCTGCGAGCAACCAAAAGAGACTATTTCTCATTTAATCAAAGAGCAGCGAGGTCGGGTACGTGCTATGCCTGAGCTCTCCTGTCCTTGGTGGGTGGACGTGCCCGCCAAAGAGCAATCCCCCGGAGTTCAACTCAAGGAAGGTGGGCATATGAACAAGAAGCTGGTGATTTTAAGTGCCATGCTGGGTGTCGCGACCCTGGGCTGGTCGGCTACCAACAAGGAAGAGGCGACGGATCGGCTGGACAACGCGGCCAAAGTGCTGCATGAAGTAATGGCGGCCCCCGACAAGGGTATTCCCTCAGAGGTGCTGGATCACGCCAAGTGCGTTGCTGTGGTTCCGCACATGATCAAGGGAGGATTTGTAGTGGGCGCCGAAGGCGGTAAGGGCGTTGCCACGTGCCGCACGGCCACCGGCTGGAGTGCTCCGGCGTTCTTCACGGTGGAAGGCGGAAGCTGGGGCCTGCAGATCGGCGTGGAAGGCATCGACCTCGTAATGATTGTCCAGAATGATCAGGGTATGGAACACCTGCTTAACAGCAAGTTCAAAATCGGCGCGGATGCATCGGCAGCCGCGGGTCCGGTGGGCCGGCACGCATCTGCCGATACAGACTGGAAGATGAATGCCGAAATCTTGACCTACTCGCGGGCCAAGGGTGCATTCGCCGGCCTTACGCTAAACGGCGCCGCAGTGAAGGAAGATAAGGATTCGATGACGGCGGTGTATGGGGCGGATGTGACGGAACGGTCGGTTCTGACCGGGAAAGTTCCGCCTCCGCCCTCAGCGCATGCTTTCCTCGCGGCGGTACGCGGAGCCAAGGCCGATGCCGCGGCCACCAAAGGTAATTGAACGTTTATAAACCCGAATCACTCCGGCTCTTCATAACGATGCCCCAGTTTCCGCGTGATCCGACGCGGGGCTGGGGCAATTTTGTGGTGGGTTGAAATCCCCTTCACGCCCCAGCAGAGCTCCGACGGCGCACCCCAAATCTCACCTGTCGGATTGATACACTCAGGTTTGAGGGGTCTGTTGAATTTCACATCGGTTAGAAAGACTTCGGTAGCAGTTCTTTGCATGGCCGGCGGTTTGAGCGCAAGCCTTTCATCGACCGCACAGCAGGACACCAGCGCCGCTATCATCCAGCGTATTGACGGCTCAGTGCACGCGCGGGAGAACAACCTGCTGGGCTATACCGCGACCGAGCATTACGCTGTGTTCAGGAATCATGACGAACAGCATCCTGCCGCAGACATGGTGGTAAAGACAAAGTACCAGAAGGATGTGGGCAAGAACTACACCGTCGTGTCCGAGAGCGGATCGGAGATTCTGCGCAAGGTGCTTGAGGCAGTTCTTGACAATGAGCGGCGCATGACGCGTCCTGCCGATCGCGTTACGGCGCTAATCACGCCGGCGAATTATGCAATGACAGTCATGGGAATGGAGACGGCGGACGGGCGCAACTGCGTGGCGGTGTCACTCAAGCCGCGGCGCGTCTCGCAATACCTTCTGAACGGGACGGCATGGGTCGACCCGCAGGACGGATCCATTGTTCAACTGCAGGGAGTGACGGCCAAGAGCCCTTCGGTGTTTACCGGCGCTTCGCAGGTGTTCCGACAGTATGCGACCATTGAGGGCTTCCCCATGGCCACGCATGCACGGGCTGTTTCCAACAGTTGGTTGGCGGGAGAGACGACCATTAAGATCGACTACACGGATTATCAGATTCAACTGCGGGCGACGCGGTAGATTCCGCTGCTGCGTAAACGCTGCTTCGAAGTGGACTGGGTTCGAGCGGGGTGGCGGCCGATGTGACATTTGACGCTCGGTAGGTTTGTTCCCTGCTCTATACTGCACTCGTGACCATCTTTCCGGGTGATTGGAGACTCGATGCGGCCCTGGGCTCATGCCTGCTCCTGGGGCTGCGGCACGGGTTCGACTACGATCATCTGGCGGCCATCTCCGACATTACCGCCGTGCAGCGCAACTGGAGGAGTGGGTTGCGCTTGGGCATGACTTACGCGCTGGGGCATGCGTGCATGGTAGCGGCCCTGGGAGTGATGGTGCTGGAACTGCACATGGGGCTGCCGCAAGGTTTGGATCACTGGACGGAGCGGCTGATCGGGCTGACCCTGATCGTGCTGGGACTGGGCGTGGTCGCAGGGATTCTGCGCAAGGACGCCCACGGGCACCCGCATGCCCGCGTGGAGAGCCGACTGGCGATCGCGATCAACGGGATCTTGTGGGCGACGTGGCGCGTGCGGCGGCTGTGGAATACGGAAACTCCCAGGCCGGAGCGCTTCCAGTGGATGTATAACGGCAAATCGGTCTTCCTGATCGGAGTGCTCCATGGGGTGGGCGCGGAAACGCCGAGCCAGTTGGGTCTGTTTTTTCTCACCGCCAACTTGGGCGGGACGTCGCGCGGGCTGCTGGGGTTGACGGCGTTTGCGCTGGGGTTGGTGGCGATGAACGCGCTGATGACAGCAACCATGGGCGGGGCGTTCAAGGCCGGCGGACATCATCCGCGGCTTTATCACGCGATCGCGTGGACCGGGGCGGCGTATAGCTGTTTAATCGGCTTGATCTTCCTCTTTGGTGTTTCGAACAAGCTTCCGGCGCTGGGGTGACGGATGGCTTTCGTCGCGCGAATCGTGGTAGGCACGGCTCCCTTTAGCCCTTTATCGAAGGTCATCCTTTCATAGGCGACCCGTACTGAATCCGCTTACTGCAATGTGGTACAAAACACCGTATTTTGACATATAGATCCCCTGATTGGTGCGACCCATCACATATTGCTGATTTGCCCCACTCCTAGAATCGGGGCATGTCAGTCGCGAACCTCATTCTGATTGCGCCATGCTCCCTACTCCTGGGCGCTGCGCTGCAGATCCTTGTGGCGAAGCTTTGTTCGCCACGGACCAAGGGAATCCTGGCGGCGCTCTTCTGCCTCCCATCGCTGGTGGCCGTAGTCGCCCTGGTGCCTCGGGTGCAGGCGGGCCAGGCATTCGATGTAAACCTCGGATTCTGGGATGGACCACTGGCAGCCGTGCTGCACGTAGATGCGTTGAGTGTGCTGTTTGGGTTAATGGGTGCGGGCATCGGCGGATTCGTGCTGCTCTACTCCATCGGCTACATGGCGCACGACAAATCTGCGACGCGGTTCTACGCGACGATGCTGGTGTTTATCGGCGGTTTCATCGGGCTGGTGTACAGCGCCAACCTGTTCATCTTCTACATGTGCTGGGAAGTGGTGGGGTTGTGCTCTTTCAGCCTGGTGGGGTTCTGGTACACCAACCAGGAAGCGGTGAACGGCGCGCGCAAAGTGCTGCTGATGACCCACATCGCAGGCTACGGATTGCTGGCCGCGATCCTGGTGATTTTCCACCGCACGGGAAGCGCCCTGTGGACCGATCCTGCAGTCGCGCATGCGTTCACCGGTGGCGTGTTTCTTCTGATGGTGCTGGCGCTGGTGGCGAAATCGGTGCAGGTGCCTTTGCATACGTGGATCCCCGAAGCCATGGCGGCGCCGACCCCGGTGAGCGCGCTGCTGCATGCGGCGTGCTATGTGAAAGCCGGTGTATATCTCGCCGCGCGCATGCACAGCTTTGGCGCGTGGCCGGCGGCCTGGGGCGAGACGCTGATGTGGATCGGCACCGTCACCATGGCCGTCGGCGTGATGTACGCCATGGTGCAGACCGATTTGAAGCGCATGCTGGCGTTTTCGACCGTCAGCCAGATCGGCTACATGATGTTGGGCATCGGCATCGGGACACCGCTGGCGATCACGGCGGGGTTACTGCATTGCCTGAATCACGGGTTCTTCAAGGGCGGGTTGTTTTTGACAGCGGGATCGGTGCAGCATGCGGCCGGCACACGGGACATGAATCAGCTTGGCGGGCTGGCGCAGCGCATGCCGCGGACCACGCTGTCGTGGTTGATCGGAGTAGGCGGCATGATGGGCTTTCCGCTTATGAGCGGCTTCGCCAGCAAATGGATGCTGTATGCCGCGGCGCTGCAAGCCGGGCAGGTGGCACCGGCGATGATTGCATGGGCGGTGAGCCTGGGAACGGTGTTCCTGGGCGTGAAGGCGACCAGCGCAGTGTTCCTGGGTCCCCTGCCGGACAAGATTAAGGATGCGGAAGAATCGCCGGCGACCATGGTGTGGGGCATGGGATTCCTGGCGGCGGGCAGCGTCATCCTGGGCATTGCGCCGCAACTGGCGGTGAACACGCTGATGAACCCCATCCTGCGCGCGTTCTCGATGGGTGCCGGCGTGCACGTGACCTGGTTTGGGCTTTCCGGTGAAGCGGGTACATTCTCAACCGCGGGCGGGCTCGTGCTGGCGCTGGTTTCGGTGCTGATTGGGGGCGCCATCTATGCGCTGGCTTATGTGGCTCGGCCAGTGCAGGTGACGGCTGGCGGCGGTGCCGCGATGGCTGGTGCCGGCGGCGGGATCTTTACCGGGGGTGAGCCTCTGTCCGACCAGGATCGCCTGAAGGCCAGTGACTTCTCGAGCATCTTCCAGCAGAACTGGAAATCGTTCTTTCGCTGGTCCAATGTGGACCGGGTTTACCTGGCGGTGTGGGATGCGCTGCAGGCGGTTTCGCGCGGACTGGGGGTGGCGGTCGGCTGGTTGGAACGGAATGCACTGGTGATGGTCGTTGCCTTCGCCGCGGTCGTCTTTACCTTCGTCCGCTGGCTCGTGCCCAGCAGCCCCGTGGGAGCGCATCAGGGCGGCCCAATGGCAATCCCTCCTCTGTTGATCGCAGCAATCGGTGTCGCCGCTGCCGGACTGCTCTTCGCGTCACTGGTAAGCGGCGCAAAGGGGAAGATTCCGCTCTGGCCGTGCATGGTCATCGTCGGCGGGCTCACGGTTGGCGGTCTGCTGGCCGGCAATCCCTGGCTCCGGCTCGGACTCCTCGAATTGGCCACTTTGTTTACCGCCGTGCGCGTCTGGCTCACGGCGCGAACCCGTGCTGCCAAGGTCACCTATTTGGCCGTCGTTCTGGTCTCCGCGGTTTGCGCCGTGGGCAGCGAATTGCTATCCGGACTGCCGAGCCAAGGTTGGGCGCGCGCGCTCCTGCTAACGGGCATCCTCGTCAAACTTGCGGCGATTCCGATGCTCTTCTGGCTGCTCAAACTTGCGGACGAACTCCCTGCACTGGTGCTTGGACTCATCATCGCCGTCGTCGATATGGCGGCGTTTGGCGAGTTCGCCATCGCGGCACAGTGCCTTCCCAACGCGCTGATGCCTCCGGGACTTCTGCTGGGCGTGGCTGCGGCCACGTCGTTGCTCGCCGCGATTCTCATGCTTACGCAGCGCAGCCTCAAGCGCATCCTGGTGCTCTCGACCATTGAGGATGCTGGCTTCCTGCTGGTGGGAGTGGCGTCCGCAACGCAACTTGGCCTGCAAGGCGCGATGGTTGCCTCCTGCACGCATGCGGTGGCGAAGACGTTGCTGTTCGCGTGCCTAAGCGCGCCGGAAAGAGCAGGGGAACTGGACCGGGAACCCGTCGCGCTCGCCACGCGCTACCCGGTGAGTGCGTTCGGGTTCTTGTTCGGCATGCTCGCGATGCTGGGGGTGCCACCGCTGCTGGGATTCCTCGGGCGCTGGAGACTCTACGAAACCGCGCTCATCATCGGTTGGCCGATGGCGGCGACTTTCATTCTGTCCTCCATCCTGGCGCTGATCGCGTACGTCTTGGCCCTGACGCGTTTCTGGTGGGGACCGCCGCGCGCCAAGGAACCGCCTGATCCCAAGGCGAAACGCGAGCCATTCCTGCTGCAGGCCACGATCGTGGGGCTGACCACGCTGCTGGTGCTGGCCGGAATCTGGCCGGGATTGCTGCAGATGCTTCAAGGGGGTCGCTGATGAAACTGTGGAATCGATTGATGTGCTACTGCCGGAGACGGAGCCCATGGCTCTTCCACATGAACTCGGGGAGCTGCAACGGGTGCGACATCGAACTGGTGGCGAGCCTGACGCCGCGCTACGACGCCGAGCAGCTTGGTGTGCGCCTGGAAGGCAGCCCGCGGCACGCGGACATCCTGTGCGTGACCGGGCCGGTCACGCGCAAGGCGGTGGGCGCCGTTAAGACCGTGTACGAGCAGGTGTGCGGACCTAAAGCAGTGGTTGCGATCGGCTCCTGCCCGGCCACGACAAATGTGTTCATCGACAGCCGCACGCTCGATGGCCCGCTGAATAAACACATTCCCGTCGACGTGTTCGTGCCCGGCTGCCCGCCGCGGCCGGATGCGATTATCGCGGGGGTGGCCAAGGCGGCGGGGATCCTGGCGGAACGGGCGGCAAAGCCAGTGGACAGTGAACGAACGCCCCATGCGGCAGTTGAGCAGACGGAGGTCCGGCCATGAACCTGACCACCGCGCTGGCACGTCTTCTGATTTTTCCGGGACTGCTGTTTGCCATTCCCTTCGCGTGGTTCTTCCTTTGGGTGGAACGCAAGGCCGTGGCCCTGATGCAGGGGCGCATCGGGCCGCCGTTCATGCAGCCTTTCTATGACTTCATCAAGCTGTTGGGTAAATCGAATCCTCCGCGGACCGGGATTGCGGGCGCGCTGATGAAGGTGTGGCCGTTGCTGGCAGTTTCGTCGGCGGCCAGTGCGGTTGCGTTCCTGCCGGTCCTGCCCAACTACGGCGGGTTCCAGGGCGATCTCATTTTCCTGCTGGCGCTGCTGGAAGTGCCATCGTTCTGCATTATCGCGGCGGGGTTTTCATCGCGCTCCATCTTCGGCGAGATCGGGTCGGCGCGCGAGGCGGTGCTGAGCGTTTCGTACAACATTGTCTTTCTGCTGGCGATCGTCTCCATCGCGGCCTCGCAGCATACATTCCGGCTGGATGCGCTGGCGGCGCTGCCGGCATCTCCATTGCGCTGGCTGGGCGTGGCCGCACTGCTGGTGTGCCTGCCCGCGAAGCTGCACCTGAATCCTTTCTCGCTGCCCAATGCGGAGCAGGAGATTTATGCCGGGCCGATGACAGAGTACGCCGGACCGGAGCTGGCCATGTGGGAGTTGTCCCACGGGCTCGAATGGGTGGCCGCAACGGGGCTGGTGGCCACGCTAGCGGCTCCTTATATCGCAGCCTGGTGGCTCGCCGCAATCGTCTTCGTCGCGCTGTCGATCGGGATTGTTCTGCTGCTCTCCGTGCTGGCGTCGGCAACCGCGCGGCTGGCGATCGACACCACCGTCCGCTTTTACTGGCAATGCACGCTGATCTTTGCGGTGCTGGCCATCTCCTCCGCGCTCTTCATGAGGTTGAGATCATGAAAATGCTCCGCATGCTGTGGAAGAACTTCTGGGGAGGGCATCGGACCCTCCAGTTCCCTGCGCGGCCCCGCGTCACCGATCGCTTCCGAGGACTGGTCGAGTTCGACCCGACGCGCTGCACCGGCTGCGCCATCTGCAAATTCCGTTGCACCTCGCGCGCCATCGACTTCAAGGGCGGCAAGGGCGAATTCACCTGGAGCTACGATCCCGGGCAATGCACGTTCTGCGGACGGTGCGTGGAGGGTTGCAAGGATCATGCGCTCAGCCAGCGCGAAGACACACCGCCGGTCTATACAGCGATTGGCGAGTTGAAGAAGTCGTATACGGTGG
>Ga0070717_10000564_pt1 | contig 23614 bp, 21 predicted proteins | sample LARL113metaG_FD_71366 | JGI IMG/M metagenome (GOLD analysis project Ga0070717, IMG submission 71366) | Corn, switchgrass and miscanthus rhizosphere microbial communities from Kellogg Biological Station, Michigan, USA - LAR L11-3 metaG | ecosystem: Host-associated > Plants > Roots > Rhizosphere ...
GATGTTGCCTTTGTCGTGGTGCTTTTGTCGCTGCTGGTGCAGGGCTGGAGCGTGGCATTGGCCGCGCGCAAACTTGATATTGCCTTCACGCGGTCCGATCCGATCCCGCGCAGGATCGAGCTGGATCTGCCCGGCCAATTGGCGCGCGAGATTGTCGGCTACCCCGTGCCGCCGAACAGTCCGTTTCTGCGACGCGGCTTGATACCCAACTGGGCGCGCCCGACGCTCGTCATCCGCAACGAGGAAATTCTGACGCCGGCCGAAGCCGAACCCGTGCGCGAGGGTGATTACATCTATCTCCTTGCGCCACCGGAAAAGGCGCAGGCCCTCGATCGCTTTTTTGTCAGGATGCCGTCGGCGCTGCCCGACCCGCGTCAACTGGGCGACTTCTTTGTCCCGGGAACGGCGACACTGGGAGCGCTGGCCGACATCTACGGGCTGCAAGTTGCAGCCGATCATACGGACGTGACGCTGGCCGACTACTTCAACGAGTTGCTCAGGCGTAAACCAAGGAAGGGCGACATCGTCGCGCTGGGTCCGATCGCCTTGCTGGCGCACAAGGTCGACAACGGCGTGGTGACAACGGTTGGCCTGAGGCTATCAGAGCCCGAAGGACCGGGCGTCGACCTTGTTGGTCGCGCCAGGTCGCTCTGGAATCGGGTTCAGAAATATCTTGGCTAGAGTGCCCGCCGCGACAGCGACGGCATGTGCTGCACGAGCCAGGCACCCCCGAACAGGATCGCGGTCCAGAACAGGTCGCCCAGCACCGTCTTGTCGAGGAACGGCAGTGCCGCGATGAAGCACTGCGTGAGGCCCTGCCACGTGAGCGGATACATGCCGCTGAAGGCCCAGACCGCGCCATTCGACAGCAGGAAGAAAACAAGCGAGCAGGCCACCATCGTGCCGGCAACCGGCAGAACACCGTGCCAGCGACGCGTAGCGATGCCGGCCAGGGCCGGGATGGAAATCGCGACAAAGCCGATGAACGTGATGCGCCAGTCTTCGTTCGGCAGCGCCATGTCGCTCAGTGCCATGCCAAGCAGCGGGACGATGACCGCCAGTGCCGGAATACGCAGGTAGCGCGCTGCGAAGAGGCCGCTGGCGGCGACCGGCAGAAACCCGGGTGCATGCGGCAGAAGGCGCGCAACGACATTGAAGGCGATCAGAAATGCCACCAGGAGCAAATCCATCCACAGATCGGCGCGGGTCTTGTTCGGCTGCATTTCGTCAGGTTCCTGTGCTTCGCTTCGAGGGTTCATAGCACAATCGGCTTCGCATTTCCTACCCTTGGTGAAGGCTCACCTTTTGCCCAGTCGGAGATGATTCCGGCCAATTGATCGAGGCCGTCGGTGAGTGCGGCGGGCCCGGGCTGGAGAATCAGCGTGGACTTGATTTCGCGCAGCCAGCCGCCGCTCACGGCGGGGACATCGGAAAAACCGGGGCGCGCCGCTACCTTGGACGGAACAAATTTCTTTCCACACCAGGAGCCGATGATGATGTCTGGCTGCGCGGCAATGACGTCGTCGGCCGATACGATCCGATCCTTGGCGTTCTTGCAGACGGCAAGTTGCGGAAATACCTCGATGCCGCCTGCGGCTTCGATCAGTTCCGATACCCAGGCGATACCCGAGATCATCGGCTCGTCCCACTCCTCGAAATAAACGCGTGGCCGCTGTGTCAACCGAAGCGCGCGCTCGTGCACGGCATCGACGTGCGCGGCCAGTGAACGCGCCAGTGCGCTAGCCTTTTCCGTCGCGCCGACCAGCGCGCCGAGCGTGCGGATCATGTCGAAAATTCCCGCGACGTCGCGTTGGTTGAAAGCGTGAACAGAGACGTTCTTGCGGATCAGCTCGGCGACGATATCGGCCTGCAGATCGGAGAAGGTGAGGACCAGATCGGGCTTCAGCGCGAGAATCTTCGGAACGTCTGCGGAGATGAAAGCCGAGACGCGGGGCTTTTCGCGCCGGACCTGTGGGGGCCGCACGGCATAGCCCGATACTCCGACAATGCGGTCCTGCTCGCCGAGGAGATAAAGCGTCTCGACGGTTTCCTCGGTCAGGCAAATGATTCTCTCGGGCGGAAACATGCCCTAGGCAAGCATATCGACCTGCGTTGCGTCGAGCCGCTCGACGCCGCCCGTTGTCGCGACGCGCCCACCGTCCAGCCACACGACGCGGCTGGCGATGAGTTTCACCTCGTTGGCGTTGTGGCTGACATAAATCATGGGCACCTGCGCTTCATCCCGAAGGCGTTCGAGATAGGGCAGGATGTCGCGCTTGCGTGCGGTGTCGAGTGAGGCAAGTGGCTCGTCGAGCAGGAGGAGACGCGGCTGCATGAGCAACGCGCGGCCGACGGCGATGCGCTGGCGTTCGCCGCCGGAAAGCTTGCCCGGGCGTCGGTCCAGCAAATGACCGATGTCGAGCAACTCGACCACGTGCTCAAATGCGGCCGGATCGAACTTGTGACCGCTCATCCAGCGTCCGTACTCGAGATTGTGACGGACGGAGATGTGCGGAAACAGACGGCCTTCCTGAAAAACGTAACCGATCCGGCGACGCCAGGCGGGAACGTCGATGCGGGCGGCGCTGTCGAACAGCACTTCGCCGTCAACTTCCACACGGCCGCGGTCCGGCCGCAGGAGGCCGGCAATCATGTTGATCAAGCTCGTCTTGCCCGCGCCCGAAGGTCCGAACAAGGCCGTGGCGCGGCTTTCGCTCGTGAAAGCGACATTCATTGAGAACTCACCGAGATTTTTTTCCACGTGTACGGCCAGCATGTCACGCCCCATGCAGCCGCGCCGTAGCGCGTTTGGCGAGCCACTCCGAGGCGAGCAGCGCCACAACGCAGATCACGACGGATATGACGACAAGCTTGAGAGCGTCCGCGTCGCCACCCGGAACCTGGATCAGGCTGTAGATCGCGGCCGAAATCGTCTGCGTCTCGCCCGGAATATTCGAGACGAAAGTGATGGTAGCGCCGAACTCGCCGAGAGCCCGTGCGAAAGCGAGCATCATCCCGGCGATGATTCCTGGCAGTGCCAGCGGTAACGTGACCGTTATGAAAGTCCAGCCGCGGTTTGCGCCGAGCGTGGCCGCCGCATCTTCAAACCTGCGGTCAATCGCTTCGATCGACAGCCTGATTGCACGCACCAACAGCGGAAACGCCATGACGCCGCAGGCGACCGCCGCTCCGGTCCAGCGAAACGAGAATACAATGCCAAAGTGATCCGCGAGGAAGGCGCCAAGCGGCGCCCTGCGTCCGAGACTGATCAGCAGCAGGTAGCCAGTGACGACGGGCGGCAAAACAAGTGGCAAGTGCACCACCGCGTCGAGCAGGGATTTCCCCCAGAACGATCCCCGCGCCAGCAGCATGGCAATAGCAATGCCGAACGGGAGCGCAATCACGGTCGATACCGCGGCGACCCGCAACGACAGCGCGACCGCGGTCCAGTCCTGGGGCGAAAGGTCGAACACGCGCCGTTGATACCGCCTATGACACCGGTTTGATCAGGTAGCTGAACCCGTAGCGCTCGAACACTGCTTTGGCAGCCGCGCTGCGCAGGAAATTGAGATACTGGCCGACAACCGACTTCTTGGTGCTGGAGGTTGCAGCCACGGGATAAGTGACTGGCGGATATGAGCTGTCGGGAAAGGTGGCGATAATTTTCACCTTCGGTTCGATCTTGGCGTCTGTTTCGTAGACGATGCCCACCGGTGTTTCACCGCGTGCGACGAAGGCCAGGGTCGCCCGCACGTTTTCGGCCTGCGCGAGCTTTGGCTCAGCCGCTGCCCATGCCCCCAGTTTTTCGAGTGCTGCCTTTGCGTAGAGGCCGGCTGGGACGGCTTTCACGTCGGCGACAGCGATGCGTCCGTCGCCGGCAAGTTTCGCCAGGTCAAATCCATCCGCGATAGTCACGTTGGCGAGCTTTGAATCGGTTGGCGCGATCAGCACCAGTTTGTTGCCGAGCAGATTTGCACGTGTGTTCGGATCGATCAGCTTGTGCTCGGCTACATAGTCCATCCACCGCAGGTCCGCCGAAATAAACACATCGGCCGGAGCGCCCGCCTCGATCTGCTTGGCCAGCGCGGAGCTCGCCTCGTAGCTCGTGACCACTTTGATTCCGGTTGCCTTGGTGAAGGCAGCGTTCACGTCGTCGAGCGCGTTCTTGAGAGACGCTGCGGCAAAAACCGTGATCTGCTCCTGCGCGACCAACGGTTGCGGAGCCCCGGCAAGGGCGCAGACAAGGGCAAGGTAGACAAAAACGCGTGCAAGCATGGCGGTTCTCCTGCGGCGGCAAGGGCGCCGGGGTCAATTTGACTCGGATTCAAGACCGGAACCGCCGTTCCGAATGCATGCAGCACACGCACAGCGCGCTGCATTGGTGTGACCCTAGCAAGTCCCGCCGACCGCGGTAAAGTCTGGCTCCGGGGGAACGAAATGTCGCAGGCGACGATTGAAGGCGAGTTTGACTACATCATTGTGGGCGCCGGCTCGGCGGGTTGTGTTCTGGCCAACCGCCTTTCGGCCGATCCCACAAAACGCGTGCTGCTTTTGGAAGCAGGCGGAAAAGACAACTGGATCTGGTTTCACATTCCGGTCGGGTATCTCTTCGCCATCGGCAATCCGCGCGCTGATTGGCTGCTGAAGACTGAGCCGGAGCCGGGCCTGAATGGCCGCAGCCTCAACTATCCGCGAGGAAAGGTGATCGGCGGGTCTTCGGCGATCAATGGCATGATCTACATGCTGGGCCAGTCCGGCGACTACGATCATTGGCGGCAGCTGGGTCTGCCCGGCTGGTCGTGGGACGACGTGCGGCCTTACTTTCGCAAACACGTCGATCATTTCCTGAAAAGCGATCATCACGCCGCGGGCGGCGAGTGGCGCGTCGAGTACCCGCGCCTGACCTGGGAAATTCTTGACGCGTTTCGTGAAGCGGCAAACCAATACGGAATTCCGACCGTCGAGGACCCGAACACAGGCGACAACAACGGCATCTGTTATTTCCACGTCAACCAGAAGCGTGGCCGGCGCTGGTCGGCGGCGCGCGGCTTTCTCAAGCCGGTGTTGCATCGGACCAACCTCCGCCTCGAAACGGGCTGCCTGGTCGAAGGGCTTGAGCTGGATGGCAAGCGCGCGGTGGGCGTGCGCTGGCGGCAAGGTGGCGAACTTCGCAGTGCCCGCTGTCGCGGCGAGGTCATTCTCTCTGCCGGAGCGATCGGCTCGCCGCACATCATGATGCTTTCTGGCATCGGTCCAGCGGCCCAGCTGTCGCATTTCGGAGTCCCGGTCACGCTCGACAAGCCGGGTGTCGGCGCCAACCTGCACGATCACCTGCAGCTGCGTATGATCTTCAAGGTGTCCGGCGTGAAGACGCTGAACGAAACCTATGCGTCAGTGTTCAATCGGCTGGGCATGGGCCTCGACTATGCGCTGCGTCGGCGAGGGCCTATGACCATGGCGCCGTCGCAGCTTGGCGCTTTTACCAAATCGGACGCCTCGCAAAGCACCGCCAATATCCAGTATCACGTGCAGCCGCTGTCGCTTGAGAAGTTCGGCGAACCGCTGCATCCGTTTCCGGCCTTCACCGCGAGCGTGACAAATGTGCGTCCGACGAGCCGCGGCGCGCTCACGCTCAAATCGAAAGATCCCTCGCAGGCGCCGGCAATCAGCCCGAACTACCTGGCGACGCCCGAAGACCAGCGCGTTGCCGCCGATTCAATCCGCGTCACGCGCGAGATCGTTGCGCAGCCGGCTTTGCGGAAATATTCGCCGGTCGAATTTCTTCCCGGCACACAGGTACGCAACGATGATGAGGCGGGCCTGGTCAAAGCCGCTGGTGATATCGGCACAACAATATTTCATCCGGTCGGTACCGCGCGCATGGGCCGCAATGACGATGAGCGGGCGGTCGTGGATGCGCGGCTGCGTGTCATCGGCATCGATCGCTTGCGCATCGTGGATGCGTCCGTGATGCCCTCAATCACATCCGGGAATACCAATTCGCCGACAATGATGATTGCGGAAAAGGGTGCGGCGATGATTTTGGAGGACCAAAAAGGTTTATAGTTGGAGCCGGGATCAATGGAGGGGTGTCATGAATCTCGTGGAACGGGTCAAAGGGATCCTGCTTCAACCGAAGTCGGAATGGGGTGCCATCGAGGGTGAGCCCGGGAATGCCGGGTATCTGATTCCAAATTATGTCGCGATCGTCGCCGCGATCCCCGCGGTCTGCTCATTTATCGGTACGACGCTGATCGGAGTGGACGGGTATCGGATTGGCATCGGTCTCGGCCTGGCAAGCGCCATAGTTCTTTATGTGCTGTCGCTGATTGGCGTGTTTATTCTTGCCTACGTCATCGATTTTCTGGCCGGCACGTTCGGTGCACGAAAGAGTCCCGATAATGCGATGAGGGTTTCGGCCTACGCACCGACCGCCGCCTGGGTGGCCGGCGTATTCAACATCATTCCGCTTCTGTCCTTCCTCAGCATCCTCGGTTTGTACAGTTTCTACCTGCTGTACACCGGCATTACCGGGCTGATGCGGCCGCCGACGGACAAGGCAATCATCTACACAATCGCAGTCATTGTCTGCGCGATCATCGTGTGGATGGTTATTTTCTTTTTTGTCCGTCTGTTGTTCGGCGCGTAGCGCCGGTCAGGGCAAAGCCTTCAGATGACGGATCGGGCGGCCAGGTGCGATGGCCTGCGCCGCCGCGACGATCGCGTTGGCATCGATGCCGTAGTGCCGGTAGAGCTCGGCGAGCGATCCGGTCTGTCCGAAATGCTCGACGCCCAAGGGTCGTGTCCTGTGGCCGGCGACTGCGCCAAGCCACGCCAAGGTTGCGGGATGTCCGTCGAGCACCGTGACAATGCCGCAATGAGGCGGCACATCGGCGAGCAGCCGCTCGATATGTGACCGCGCGTGCACCAAACCGCGCTCACGCGCGCGTTGCGCCGCGGTCCAACCCGCGTTGAGCCGATCGGCCGAGGTGATCGCGAGTAACCCGACATCGCGACGGTCTTCGGCCATCAGGCCCACGGCCTCGATCGCTTCCGGCGCAACCGCGCCGGTATAAGCGACGACCACCTGGCAGTTGGGACCCGGCTTGCGCTGCCAATAGGCGCCGTCAACGATCTGCTGCCGCAGCTCCGGCGTCATCTCCCGTTTGATCTGGTCGATCGGTCGCGTCGACAGTCGCAGATAGATCGAGCCTCCGGTTTCGTCGCGAAGCCAGGTGCGGTCGGAAGGAGCCGTGTCTCCGTCCTTCTGCATATACGAGAAAGCCCAGTCCATGATGGCGGCAAGTTCGTCGACGTAAGCGGGCTCGAAGCTGGCGAGCCCGTCCTGCGCCAAGCCAATCAACGGCTCGGCGATCGACTGATGCGCGCCACCTTCGCCGGCGAGGGTGATCCCGGACGGCGTTGCCACAATCATAAAGCGTGCATCCTGGTAGCAGGCATAGTTGAGAGCATCGAGGCCGCGCGCGATGAAAGGATCGTACAGCGTGCCGATCGGCAGAAGGCGTTCGCCGTTGATGGTATGCGACAGACCGAGCGCCGACAGCAGGATAAACAGGTTCATCTCGGCGATGCCGAGTTCGATGTGCTGTCCCTTGGGTGAGAATTCCCAATTGAAAGTCGACGGGATGCGTTCGCTCTTGAAGGTGTCGGCCATGGCCTGACGCGCGAACAGCCCGCGTCGGTTCACCCAGGGCCCAAGATTGGTCGACACGGTCACGTCAGGCGATGTGGTGACGATGTGGCGCGCGAAATCGCTTTCACCGCGACCGATCTCGTTGAGGATCGAGCCGAAGCCGGTTTGTGTCGACATGACCGGCTGGATCGTTACGGAAAGGCTTTCCGGCACGGCCAGCGTCGGAGCATTGAGTCGGCGCAGCTCCGACGTCGCAAAGGGAACATGATCGAGGAATGACTGCAGTTGCTGCGCCGTCGGCGCGAGCCCTTCGTACTTGTCCCACTCGTGGCCGGGCCGCACGTCCATCGCCTGACGGAAAGTCTCCATCTGCTGCGGGGTCATGAGGCCGGCGTGGTTGTCCTTGTGCCCGGCAAACGGCAGCCCGAAGCCCTTCACTGTGTAGCAGATGAAGCAGGTCGGCCTTTCGGGATCGGCATTGTGAAATGCATTCAGCACTGATGGCAGGTCGTGCCCGCCGAGATTGTTCATCAGGGCCGCAAGCTCGTCATCGCTGCGCTTTTCGATCAGTTTGCTGACATTGCCCTGGTCGCCGATTTCATCGTTCAGCCGCTTGCGCCATGCCGCGCCACCGGCAAATACCAGCGCCGAGTAGAGCTGGTTCGGACAGTTATCGATCCATTTCCGTAGCGTCTCGCCGCCCGGCTCCTTGAATGCTGCTTCCTGCAGTGAGCCGTATTTCAAAATGACGACGTTCCATCCGAAATTAGTGAAGAGCTGCTCGTAGCGCGCCCACAGGCCTTCGCGCACGACAGCATCGAGACTTTGCCGGTTGTAATCGATGATCCACCAGCAATTGCGCAGGCCCTGCTTCCAGCCTTCGAGCAACGCTTCGAAGATGTTGCCCTCGTCGAGTTCGGCATCGCCTACCAGCGCGACCATGCGCCCCTCGGGCCGATCGAGACCCCAGCCATGCGCGCGCACATAATCCTGCGTCAGCGAGGCGAACAGCGTCTGCGCAACGCCAAGGCCGACCGAGCCGGTGGAAAAATCCACGTCGTCAGAGTCCTTGGTGCGGGATGGATAACTCTGCGCGCCCTTGTAGCCGCGGAAGGCTTCAAGCCGCTCGCGCGTCTGTTTGCCGAGCAGATACTGGATCGCGTGAAAGATCGGGCTTGCGTGCGGCTTGACCGCGACGCGATCCTGCGGGCGCAGCACGTCGAAATAGAGAGCCGTCATGATGGTCGCGAGCGAAGCGCTTGAGGCCTGATGTCCGCCGACTTTCAAACCGTCCGTGTTCTCGCGCAGATGATTGGCGTTGTGGATCATCCAGCTCGCGAGCCACAAGACCTTGCGCTCAAGCGCCGCAAGCATCTTGAGCGCATCAGGACCTGTCGAGCTGGATTTTTCCGGAGACATTGGGCGCCTTGCCCCGATCAGTGCTTGTCGTTGGCGAGGCTTGTCTTGCTGGCGGGCGCCTCGAGTACCGTTTTGCAGGCCGGCGGAAGAGCCGAAAGCATCATCGGCTTCGCCGGTTTGCCTGGCGCAGCAATCGTCGGATGCAGCACCTTGTCTGTCAGCCAGCGATCGAGCTCCTTGGAGTTGCAGCCATCATCGCCGGCTACCGGGCTCTGCGCCTTGCAATTCGGCGAGTCGCCCGGGCATTTCAGGCGCACGTGAATGTGGTCGTGATGTTTATACCAAGGGCGCACTTTGGCGAGCCATGCGTGCGGCTTGTTTGCTTCCACGCGGCACAGCTCTTTCTTGATGACCGCGTTCACCAGCACGCGTTGCACTTCGGGTTGCTGCGCGGCCGTCTTGATGAACTCAACGTGCTGCGGGGTCCATGTGCTCGTATTGAGATGCTTCCAGTCGTCAGACACGAGACTGATGGCCTGGATGGTATCGCGTTCTTCCTTGGTCAAAACGCGATCAGGCATCGGCATGAACCAGATGTCGACATCGAGTCCGGTCTGGTGACTGGCGTGATCGGAGGGTGATGGTCCGCCGCGCGGCTGGGCCAGGTCGCCGACCAGGATACCGTTCCAGCCAGTGGCCTTGGCCGCGAGAGGCGCGAATTTTTCAAGGAAGTGGATCAAATTGGGGTGGCCCCAATTGCGGTTACGCGACAGCCGCATCACCTGCCACGTCGATCCGCTGACCGGGAATTCAACGCCGCCGGATAGACACCCGCGCGGGTAGTAACCGATCGATACGGCTTTGCCGATCGAGGGAAGCTGTACCGAGCCGAAAAGCTGCTTGGCCGACAGAGATTTCTCTTTCTGAGCGAGCTCTTTTTGATCGACCGGCGAGGGGTCTTTCGGTTGCTCGGCATTAACGGGCTTTGGCGGCGTTGCGGCAACGGCCGATGTCTGCGCCAGGGCCGTGCAGCCGCCGGCAGCAAGCACGCCTGCGACAATTGCAACCGACAGAACGGATGGGGTCACGATTCGTTCGAACATGACGTCTCCCGTCTACCGATTCCGCTACTGTCTGTCAGGTTAATTATACGAGCGTACATTTGTAGCGGCACAGGTTCCATTGTACGAATTATTGCTACAATTGAGACGCGTGGACCTAAGTCAGTACGTTTTTATCTAAATGAGTGAACTTGTGCCATCCGCGGGTGCAGTTTGCGTAATGGAGGGTAGCCCTTGTATCGCGTCGTTGTCCCTCTCTTCCTCTTCGTCCTTATTCTCGCGTTTTCCAGTGATCCGGCTCAGTCCGGAATTGTCGTCACGGTCGACAAGTCAGCGCAGCGTTTGACGGTCGTGGTGGACGGCGCCGACCGCTACCAGTGGCCCGTGTCGACGGGACGCTGGGGTTACAGCACGCCGAACGGCAGCTACAGGCCGCAGCGGCTCGAACGCAAATGGTTCTCGCGCAAATACGACATGTCGCCGATGCCCTATTCGATCTTTTTCGATGGGGGCTACGCAATTCATGGCAGCTATGAGGTCTCGCGTCTGGGCAGACCCGCTTCGCACGGCTGCATCCGCCTGTCTCCGTCAAATGCCTCGGTGCTGTTTGCGCTCGTCAAGGATCGCACCGACGACACGCGCATCGTGGTCACCGGTGAAGCGCCGGCGCAACGCGCGCGCGAGAACGATTGGCAAACCACTCCAAACCAATCCTATGAAAATAATTTCAGCAACTCATGGGACGGCAGCCGCTCCTGGGGCGACAACCGTTCGCGTTCGTACTGGCAGTGGCGGTAGCGACCGAAGCGCCTAGACGTCCACTTTCAGCGCGGCGATGAACGCTTCCTGCGGAATGTCGACCTTGCCGAATTGCCGCATGCGTTTTTTGCCTTCCTTCTGCTTGTCCAGAAGCTTGCGTTTGCGCGTGGCGTCGCCGCCATAACATTTGGCGGTGACGTCCTTGCGGAAGGCGCGCACGGTTTCCCGTGCGATGATTTTGCCGCCGATTGCGGCCTGGATCGGTACCTGGAACATGTGCGGCGGGATCAGTTCTTTCAGCTTCTCTGCCATTGCGCGCCCACGGGATTCAGCCCGCGTCCGGTGCACAAGCATGGCAAGCGCATCGACGGGGTCGCCATTGACCAGCATCTGCAATTTCACCAGGTCGGCCACCCGGTAGTCGGTGAGGTGATAATCAAAGGAGGCGTAGCCGCGCGAGACCGATTTCAGTCGATCGTAGAAATCGAACACCACCTCGTTAAGCGGAAGGTCGTATTTCACCATCGCGCGGTTGCCCACATAAGTGAGCTCTTTTTGCACCCCGCGGCGATCCTGGCAGAGTTTGAGTACCGCGCCGAGATATTCGTCCGGCGTCAAAATCGTTGCCTCGATCCAAGGCTCCTGCATTTCCAGAATTTGCGTCGGGTCCGGCATGTCCACAGGATTGTGAATTTCGAGCGAGCTGCCGTTGCGCAGCGCCATTTTGTAAATGACCGACGGTGCGGTCGCGATCAGGTCGAGATTGAACTCGCGCGCCAACCGTTCCTGAATGATCTCGAGATGCAACAGACCAAGGAAGCCGCAGCGGAAGCCGAAACCGAGTGCAGCGGAAGTCTCCATCTCGTAGGTGAAGCTGGCATCGTTGAGCCGAAGCCGGCCCATCGCTGCGCGTAAATCCTCGAACTGCGCCGCATCGACCGGGAACAGGCCGCAAAACACGACCGGGATCGCCGGCCTGAAGCCGGGTAGCGGCTCGTCTACCGGATTGCGCTCGTCGGTGATGGTGTCGCCGACACGGGTGTCGGCCACTTCCTTGATCGACGCGGTGAGCATCCCGATCTCGCCGGGGCCAAGCTCGTCGACTTGCGCGAGCTTGGGCGTGAACACGCCGACACGATCAACTTCATAGGCGGCGTCGATGCCGATCATGCGGATGCGTTGGCCCTTTTTGAGCACGCCATCGACAACGCGCACGAGCACGACCACGCCGAGATAGAGGTCATACCAACTATCGACCAGCAAGGCCTTTAGTGGGGCGTCGCGGTCGCCCTTCGGCGGCGGCAGTCGGGTAACGATGGCTTCCAAAACTTCCGGGACGTTCAGGCCGGTTTTGGCGGAAATCTCGATGGCATTGCTTGCATCGAGACCGATGACATCTTCGATCTGTTGCTTGACTTTTGCCGGCTCGGCAGCGGGTAAATCGACCTTGTTGAGTACCGGCACGATCTCGTGGCCGTTATCGATGGCCTGGTAGACGTTGGCGAGCGTCTGCGCTTCGACCCCTTGGCTCGCATCCACCACCAGCAGGGAACCTTCGCAGGCCGCGAGCGAACGGTTGACCTCGTAGGCGAAGTCGACGTGGCCTGGCGTGTCGATCAGGTTGAGCACGTAGGATTTGCCGTCCCGCGCCTTGTAGTTGAGGCGCACCGTTTGCGCCTTGATGGTTATTCCGCGCTCGCGCTCGATATCCATGGAATCGAGCACCTGTTCCTTCATCTCGCGCTCCTCCAGTCCGCCGGTCAGCTGGATCAGCCGGTCGGCGAGCGTCGACTTGCCATGGTCGATATGCGCGACAATGGAGAAATTGCGGATGTTCTGAATCGGTGACGTCGTCATTGCGGGCGAGATAACACTAGGGCTGCGGTCCTACAAGCATGCCAGAGTGGTCTTTCTACGAGAACATTGGGTCTAAAAACGCGCATACCCGGCGTAAGCCGGGCATGCGGAAACGAGCGCCGTATCAAAGCTCAGTAACGGTAGTGATCGCTCTTGAACGGACCGGCCTGCGGCACACCAATGTAGGAGGCCTGATCGGCACGTAGTTCGGTCAGCTTCACGCCGATCTTGGCGAGATGCAGCCGCGCCACCTTTTCGTCCAGCGTCTTCGGCAGCACGTAAACCTTCTTCTCGTACTTGCCCTGGTTGGCGAACAGTTCGATCTGCGCCAGCGTCTGGTTGGTAAACGATGCCGACATCACGAAGCTTGGATGACCCATGGCGTTGCCGAGGTTCACCAACCGACCTTCCGACAACAAGATGATGCGGTGGCGATCGGGGAATTCGATCTCATCGACCTGCGGCTTGATGTTGGTCCATTTCAGGTTCTTCAGGTGCGCGATCTGGATCTCGTTGTCGAAGTGGCCAATGTTGCAGACGATGGCCCGATCTTTCATCTTCCGCATGTGATCGATGGTGATGATGTCCTTGTTGCCGGTCGCGGTGACGAAGATGTCGGCGATCGGCGCGGCATCCTCCATCGTCACAACTTGATAGCCTTCCATCGCCGCCTGAAGCGCGCAGATCGGATCGATTTCGGACACCATCACGCGGCAACCGGCCTGACGCAGCGATGCTGCGGACCCTTTGCCGACGTCCCCGAAGCCCGCGACCATCGCCACCTTGCCCGACATCATGACGTCGGTACCGCGGCGGATGCCGTCGACAAGCGACTCGCGGCAGCCATAGAGATTATCGAACTTCGACTTGGTGACACTGTCGTTCACGTTTATCGCTGGAAAAAGAAGTTTTCCCGCCTTCTCCATCAGATAGAGGCGATGCACACCAGTCGTGGTCTCCTCTGAGACGCCCTTAATGTTTTTGGCAATCTCGGCGAACCAGCCCTTCGGCTTTTCCTTCAGAAGCCTTTTGATCAGCGCATAGAAAACTTCCTCTTCCTCGGACGTGGGCTTGTCGAGGAAGGCGATGTCTCCTTGTTCGGCGCGCAACCCGTTGTGCACCAGCATGGTAGCGTCGCCGCCGTCGTCGAGGATCATGTTGGGTGTACCGCCGCCGTGCCACTCGAACAGCTTGGCGGTGTAGTCCCAGTAGTCCTTGAGGCTCTCGCCCTTGATCGCGAACACGGGAACGCCCGCGGCGGCGATCGCCGCGGCGGCATGGTCCTGGGTCGAATAGATGTTGCAGGAGACCCAGCGCACGTCGGCGCCAAGCGCCACCAAAGTCTCGATCAGCACCGCGGTCTGGATGGTCATGTGAAGAGAGCCGGCGATGCGCGCTCCCTTGAGCGGCTTCTTGGGGCCGTATTCCTCACGGGTCGCCATCAGGCCGGGCATTTCCGTTTCGGCGAGCGAGATTTCCTTGCGGCCGAATTCGGCGAGCGAGATGTCCTTGACGATGTAGTCGCCGGCTTGGGCTTTCGGCTTTACAGCAGCAGTCATGACGGTTCCTGACTCATACGGGTGACTTGCGGGTGGCTTGGCTGGGCGTGCCTATAACAGCCCGGCGACTGCCTCGCAACGCATATATAAAGATTTCTTTATGTAGGGAAAGGAAGCTCAGTCTTCCTCGCCGAACCCGTCGCACACCAGTTTGGCCAATGTATCGACGGCGATGGCGGCATCCTTGCCGATGGCCTTGATGATGATGCTCGCGCCGGGACCGGCGGCCAGCATCATGAGCCCCATAATCGAAGTCCCGCCAACGGTTTCATGGCCGCGCGTTACGGTAATGGCAGCGTCGAACTTCTCGGCGGTTTGCACGAATTTGGCGGAGGCCCGGGCGTGCAGTCCCTTTTTGTTGACGATCTCCACCTCGCGAACGACGGGCGGGTCGTCCGCTGACGCGCGTGGGCTCATTTACCGTTGAGGACCCGGCTGGCGATAGTGCAGTACTTGCGGCCCGCTTCCTGGGCTGCAGCAACAGCATCCTGGAGCGGGCAAATCTCGCGGATCTTCGCGAGCTTGATAAGCATCGGTAAATTGATACCAGCCAGCACCTCGACCTTGGGCTGGCTCATCACGGAGATGGCGAGGTTGGATGGCGTGCCACCGAACATGTCGGTGAGAATTGCAACGCCTTCGCCGCTGTCGACGCGCTTGACCGCCTCGAGAATGTTCTTGCGACATTGCTCGACGTCATCGTCGGGGCCAATGGTTATTGCCTCGATCTGACGCTGGGGTCCGACCACATGCTCCAGCGCTGAGCGAAACTCGATGGCGAGCCGCCCATGAGTCACAAGTACGAGGCCGATCATCCCTAACTCCTCGCGGGCGCTACGCTGCGCCGCACGAAAGGGCGCACATTCACGCCCATCTGAAACCCCATTGCAAGGGGTTCTTTCGCTATATAGGCGCTCTGTTGCACTGCGGAAAGACGGTGCCAAGGTGGGCTCGGTGCGTGCTCTTTTGGGCGGCGCGATCCTAGGCCCGTTGTGGTTAATTTTCTCGATTGGTCGATAGGCGGCGGGGGTACCCCAAGCGGCAGCGACCGGTCAATCACCCGCAGAGGGGGTGCGCATGGCAGCCAATACCAAATGGAGGCCAGCCGTCCCGGCTGCGACCCCTAGCCGCGGCAGCGAAACCCCTTCGATGACTGTCGTTCTGGCCGATTTCTCGGGGTGCCGTCCGGCATCCGCGGCATCAAGATCGACGACCAGGCCGACGACCGAGAACGGCTCCACCTCGACTTTCCGGATGCCGAGGCCCCGGATCTCGATCATGCCCGCCAACGGCTGCGCCCCACGTACGACCAGGCGCCCCGCGTGGTTTTCCAGATAGGCCCGATCGTCCGCGACAAGTCGCGCAAAAGGCAGAAGACCCTGTGTGGCCGCGATCAGAAGGTCCCATGCAAGCCGTGACTTGCCGGAGCCGGAGGGGCCACGGATCAGGACGGCTTTCGGACCGACAAGCACAGCGCTGGCGTGGATCGTTGCGTCCGGCCGGGCCATCAGGTTGCCGGCAGCCGCACCACGAAGCGGGCACCCAGCACGCGTGGCTCATCGTAGCCGCCTGCGACGCTGGTGCGATTCTCGACGCGGATCTTGCCGCCATGGGCTTCGATGATCTGCTTGGAAATCGACAGACCGAGGCCGGAATTCTGGCCGAACCCGTGTTCCGGCCGGTCCGTGTAAAAGCGCTCGAAAATTTTCTCGAGTGCTTCTGGACGAATCCCTGGCCCGTCATCATCGACCATGATTTCCACTTCGTCTTTCAAGCGTCGGCACGTGATGCGCACGGTGCCGCCGGGCGGTGAAAACGAACGCGCGTTGTCGACCAGGTTGCTGACGACCTGACCGAGCCTCGAGTCGTGTCCGGCAACCTTGAAGTTTGAAAGAGCACTGCCTTCGAAGGTCAGCGTCACGTTGACATCGTCGCTGCGGATTTCATTTGCCGCCTTGACGAGGGCGTCGAGTAATTTCGCGAGATCGACGGGGGCAGCTTCCTGCCGTTGCAATTCGGCATCGAGCCGGCTGGCGTCGGATATGTCCGAAATCAATCGGTCGAGTCTCTTGACGTCGTGCTCGATCACAGCGAGGAGGCGTTGCCGGCTTTGATCGGTCTTGGCCAAGGGCAGCGTTTCCACAGCCGAGCGCAGCGAGGTGAGGGGATTGCGCAGCTCGTGTGCGACATCTGCGGCGAAACTCTCGATCCCTTCAATGCGGCTATAGAGCGCGTTGGTCATGTCACGCAGCGCGCCCGAGAGTTCTCCGATTTCGTCGCGTCGGCCCGTGAAGTCGGGAATTTCAACGCGACTGCGAATGCGGCGGCGAACACGTTCGGCACCGTCGGCGAGACGACGCACCGGACCCGCGATGGTGCCGGCGAGCAGCATCGACAGCACGACCATGACGCCGGCGGCGACGAAGAACACCTTTACGATCGCGAGCCGCTCGGCTTCCACCATGTCGTCGATGTCGGCGCCCTGTGTCGACAACATCAGCGCGCCACGAACGGCACGAAACCGCTGCACGGGCACCGCGACGGAAACGATGACCTCACCGCGGTCGTTGACACGCACCATGCTGGCATGTGCGCCGTTGAGCGCCTGGGTGACTTCCTCGTAGCCCTTTCCGTTTTCCGGACCGAGTTCGTTGTACAGAGGCAGATCGCCGCGACCGAACCAGCGGCGCATCGCAATGAACGTGCGCTCCATCAGGCCCGGCTTTTCTGCGCTCGGCGGCGGCAAGTCGAAACGCAGCACGTCGCCACGCCCGTAAAGATTTCGGCTGTCGAGAATGAGGACGCCATCGCGATCATAGATGCGCGCACGTGTCTTGGTCGGTGAGACGAGGCGCCGCAACAGCGGCGCAACGCGTTCCGGATTGATGGGGAATTCGATGCCTGAGAGAGAATCGTCCGCCGGGCCATAGCTCTCGCCGGCCTGCAGCTCAAGCAGACGTTCTGGATCGATCGTGATGGAATCGGTTTCGACCGTGGCCGATGCCGCAATGGCGCCGGCGATGATTTCGCTCTGCGTCAGCAAGCTCTGTACGCGCGCGTCGATCAGTCCGGCGCGGAATTGCGACAGGTAGAGGACGCCTGTGACGAGTGCGACGAGGCCGGCAAGATTGAGGAAGACGATGCGCCGGGTGAGACTGGAAAAACTTTGCGATACGAAGAAATGCCAGATCGAGCCCAGCACGCGCCGCACGGCGCCGCTTTGCTGCCTGGACTCCGGGCGCACAGCTGCTTTGCCGATCGGTTCGGCTTCGGCGTTCTGCGCAACAATTTCCGCGGTTCGATCGAGCACTTCGTTCAATCCAGCCGGGTTGACCGTGGGCCCGTTTGCCGGCGCATAATCTCGTCCGAAAAAGCCAGCGCCTCTTCGGGATCATGCGCGATCCGAGCTCCGGGGGTATTTTACCGCAAGCCGGGACGCTTCGTCAGGCCGCCCAGGCGGGCCGCGTCATCAAGATTATTTCATTCCTTGAAACGATAGCCGACGCCATAAAGGGTCTCGATCATCTCGAAATCGTCGTCAACCACCTTGAATTTCTTGCGCAAGCGCTTGATGTGGCTGTCGATGGTGCGGTCATCCACGTAAACTTGGTCGTCATAGGCCGCGTCCATCAGCGCATTGCGGCTCTTAACCACGCCGGGCCGGGTGGCGAGTGCCTGAAGGATAAGGAACTCGGTGACGGTCAGCGTCACGGCCTCGCCCTTCCAGGTGCAGGTGTGGCGCTCGGGGTCCATGCGGAGCAGGCCGCGTTCCAGGACCTTGGCGGAATCGATCTCTTTTGGCGGAGTGCCGTCTTTCGGACTTGAGCGGCGCAGCACAGCCTTCACGCGCTCGACCAGAAGCCGCTGTGAGAAAGGCTTACGGATAAAATCGTCGGCCCCCATTTTGAGACCGAACAATTCGTCGATCTCCTCGTCCTTCGACGTGAGGAAGATCACCGGGATGTCGGTCTTCTGCCGAAGGCGCCGCAGCGTCTCCATTCCGTCCATGCGCGGCATCTTGATGTCGAGGATCGCAAGATCCGGCGGCGACGACTTGAAGCCGTCGAGTGCCGAGGCGCCGTCGGTGTACGCCATGATCCGATAGCCCTCTGCCTCGAGAGCCATGGATACTGACGTCAGGATATTGCGGTCATCGTCGACGAGAGCGATTGTCGGCATGTGCCCCTCTTCCGTGATGTCCCGCGCTTTTTGAACCCCACAAACGGGGTCCTAAATGTGGCCTCTTTGCATCAACTATGTGATTCGGTAGCGATTTCAACCCCAAGGACGTACAAACTGGTGCGGGGGCCGAAATCGTGATCGTGCGAGCGACCATTCAATGAAGCCCGATAAAGCCTTTGATGCCCGCCTGGCTGCGAGGAAGCTGCTGCGCGAGAGCCGTTCCGCCGCCCTCGCAACATTGATGCCCAGCTCCGGTGACCCCTATTGTTCCCTGGTCAACGTGGCCACCGCAATCGATGGCACGCCGCTGCTCTTGCTGTCGAACCTGGCCCTGCACACCAAGAACATCCTGGCCGATGCGCGCGTGTCGTTGATGCTGGACGAGCGCAAGGAGGGAGATCCGCTGGAGGGCGCACGCATCATGCTGATGGGAAGGTGCGCGAAATCCGACCCCTCGGTGGCCGACGCCTATTTGAGGCGTCACCCGGAGGCCGAGATGTTTGCGAACTTCGGTGACTTCGCATTTTACCGAATGCAGATCGGGCGTGCGCATCTGGTTGCCGGCTTCGGACGCATCGTGGACATCGACGCGAAAGATCTGCTCGCCGACGTATCGGACGCGCAGGCGCTGATCGAAGCCGAGCCCGGCGCGATCGCGCACATGAATGAAGATCACGCCGATGCCTGCCGCTTATACGCGACGAAATTGCTTGGAGCGCCGGACGGCGACTGGCGTTGCGTCGGCATCGATCCCGACGGTCTCGAACTGCAGCAAGGACGATCAGCGCTGCGCTTGCCGTTTCCGCAGCGCATCACGGCGCCGGGTCCGCTGCGTGCGATTTTGCGACAGCTCGCCGAGCAGGCACGGGCAAGCTGACGCGGGCGGCGGCCCAACATCTGTCCGGCGTTTACGAATGCTTTATCGCCAAGCCGTTCCGAATGAGTCAGACTGCCGGCAACGATAAAATGTCCGGGAGCGAAACAATGCGTAAGACACTGTTCTCGATTCTGCTCAGTGCCGCGGCGATCAATCCATCATTTGCCGGCGAACCGATCACGCTGCGAGACATGGGCTCTTTCCATGTCGGCGGACGTGTCGTGGAAATTTCCGGCAAGCCAGTGAAGGAAATTGTTTTCGGCGCCGGCGGTGTTCCAGCGAAAGTCGATCCAAACGGCCTCTATCAGGTCGAACAGATGTACGTGCAGTACTTCCTGCCGCAAAATCGCAAGGGAAAATATCCGCTGCTGATGTGGCACGGGGGCGGGCTGACCGGAGCGACCTACGAGACCACGCCCGACGGCCGCGAAGGCTGGCTCAATCTGTTCATCCGCAAAGGCTGGGACGTCTACAATTCCGACGCGGTCGAACGCGGTCGATCCGGTTTCGCACCGCCCGATGTGTGGAACAGCGAACCGAATTTCCTGACGAAGGCCAATCCATTCGAGCGCTTCCGCATCGGCCAGGGTCTTGGCTCATGGAACGCCGATCCGGCCAAGATGAAAGTGAATGTCGGCAGCCAATTCCCGGTCGAAGCCTACGACAACTTCACCAAGCAGATCGTGCCACGCTGGACCAATACCGATGATGCGATCATCGCCGCCTATACCGCGCTGGTCGACAAGGTCTGTCCGTGCGTTCTTTTGTTTCACAGCCAGGCGGGCGGGTTCGGCTTCACGGTCGCGCAGGCGCGCCCCGACAAGATAAAGGCGATCGTTGCAGTCGAACCGGCCGTGGCCGGCGACAAGGCGCAGGCCGGCAGGCTGAAGAACATCCCGACCCTCGTCGTCTATGGCGATTACATTCCGCTCGACAGTCGCTGGCCAAAAATGCGGCAGATCGGCGTCGACTATGCGGAAGCGATCCGTGCCGCGGGTGGAAGTGCCGATGTGGTTAACCTGCCGGACGTTGGCATCAAGGGAAATTCCCACATGTTGATGATGGACAAGAACAACGCCCAGGTTTCCGACCTGATTCAGAAGTGGCTTACGGACAAGGGGTTGGTTGAGTAGGCCGGCGTTATTCGAAAATATTGATGCAGCGCAACGCGGCCTGCAGACCTCGCATGCCATTTTTTCTTGGCTTTCGGGAGGGCTCTGACTATGGTCGCGCGCCTTCGGGCAAGGGGCTATAATCGTCTTAATAGCCGCAGCGGGGACAAAGAGCCCCGCAAGAGGTTCTGGCAATAAAGCGGCCTGTTTGGGAGAAAATCGCGTGCAAGAGCAGGGTGTACGGAACGGTGCCTATGGTGCCGAGAAGTTCGGTTTCAAAAATCTGGTGGAGCTGCGCTGGAACCTGACCGAGCCGACTCTGTATGAGTATGCGACCGCGGCGGGTGAAGCTGCGATCGTCGCCGGCGGCGCGCTCTGCGCGGAAACGGGTCACCACACCGGCCGCAGTCCCAAGGACAAGCATACCGTCGTTGACGACCTCACCCGCGATTCGCTCTGGTGGGACGGCAATCGCAAGATGTCGAAGGAGAACTTCGACAATCTGCTTGCCGATTTCCTGAAACATGCCGAGGGCAAGAAGCTTTTCGCGCAAGATCTTTATGGTGGCGCCGATCCGAAATACCGGATCAAGACCCGTATCTTCACCGAACTCGCCTGGCACTCTCTGTTCATCCGCCAGCTGTTGATCCGCCCCGAGCGCAAAGATCTCGCTGACTTCGTTCCCGAACTCACCATCGTCGATTTCCCGTCGTTCAAGCCCGACGCCAAACGTCACGGCGGTCGCGAGGGCTCGGATACAATGGTCGCGATCGACTTCACGCGAAAGATCGTTCTGATCTGCGGCTCGTCCTACGCGGGCGAGATGAAGAAGTCGGTGTTCACCACGCTCAATTTCTATCTGCCTGCGCAGAATGTCGTGCCGATGCACTGCTCGGCCAATGTCAGCCACGAGGGCGAGAGCGCGCTGTTCTTCGGCCTGTCCGGAACGGGCAAGACGACGCTGTCGGCCGATCCGAACCGCATCCTGATCGGCGACGACGAGACAGGCTGGGGCCCGGATGGCATCTTCAATTTCGAAGGCGGCTGCTACGCCAAGACCATCAAGCTCTCGCAGGAAGCAGAGCCGATGATCTGGGACGCCACCAATCGTTTCGGCGCGGTGCTGGAAAACGTCGCGTTCGATTCGGTCACGCGCGTGCCCGACTACGATGACGGCTCGAAGACCGAGAACACGCGTTCGGCCTATCCGCTCGATTTTATCCCGAATGCCTCGCGCAGCGGACGCGCGGGCCATCCGAAGAACATCATCTTCCTGACCGCCGATGCCTATGGCGTGATGCCGCCGATCGCCAAGCTGACGCCGACGCAGGCTATGTATCACTTCCTGTCGGGCTACACGGCCAAGGTCGCCGGCACCGAAAAGGGGCTGGTCGGCGTGCAGCCGGAATTCTCGACCTGCTTCGGCGCGCCGTTCCTGCCGCGGCATCCCTCGGTCTATGCGAACCTGCTGCGCGACTACATCAACAAGCACAAAGTCGATGTCTGGCTGGTCAATTCCGGCTGGACCGGCGGCAAATATGGCGTGGGCCGGCGCATGCCGATCAACGCGACACGCACGCTCCTGACGGCGGCGCTCAACGGCTCGCTCAAGAATGCGGACTTCCGCACCGATCCGTATTTCGGTTTCTCCGTGCCGACCTCGGTGCCGGGCGTCGAGCCGCATCTGCTCAATCCGTTCAAGACATGGAAGGATAAGGCCGAATTCGACAGGACCGCGCGCGATCTCGTCGCGATGTTCCAGAAGAATTTCGGCAAGTTCGAGCAGCACGTGACGCCGGATATCAAGGCGGCGGCACCGGAAGTGCGTATCGCGGCCGAGTAATCGGCCGCGCCGCTAGACGCCGCACCAGCTCCGTATCATCCGCGAATAGATTTCGGTTGCCTGCTCGATTCGCGAGACCAGGCAATACTCGTCCGTCTGATGCGCCAATGCGAGTTCTCCGGGCCCGATGATGGCTGTCGGCGGCGATCCGATGGCCGGGGTCAGAACCGATGCATCGGTGAAATAGGGCGCAGCGGCGGGCTTATCGCCGAAACCGGCAACGTCGTGTGTGATGCGGAAGACATCACCGATCCATGCATCGTCGGGACTGGTCCAGACGCTTTCCGCATCGAGCAGCGTACTGAGCGCAACATCGTCTCCGAGATAGCTTGCCAGTTGGTCACGGATCTTGCCGTGGCTCTGTCCCGGAATCGTGCGGATGTCGATGCCGATCGCAGCATGGTCCGGCACGGAATTGATGTTCAGTCCACCTTTGATCGTACCGACATTGAGCGTCGGGCCGCCGAGAACGGCGTGTCGAGCGAAATTGAAATCGAAATCCTGTAGCGCGGTGATAGCGCGTGCGGCCTTGTGAACGGCGTTGTCGCCTTTCTCCGGCATCGAGCCGTGCGCCGTCACGCCGGTGGTGACGGCTTCGAGCCATAGCGCGCCCTTGTGCCCGACAAGTGGCTGGTTGCCCGTTGGCTCGGCAACGACCAGCGCGCCGACCCGGGGAAGGGATATTTCGCGCGCCATTGCCGCCGCACCGGTGCAACCGGTCTCTTCGCCGGCCGTGATGTACATCACCACGCCCGGCGTATTCGCCAGTTTGCCCGCCAATGCGACGCCAGCCGTGACGAATGCGGCGACGCCGCTTTTCATGTCGGAGGAGCCACGGCCGTAAAGCTTGCCATCCTTGATCTCGGCGGCCAGCGGGTCGACCGACCACGGCCGCGCACCGAGCGGCACGGTATCGAGATGGCCGGTAAATCCGATCGCAGGCTTCCGGCTCGCGCCGCCGATGCGCGCGACCAGTTGCGCGCGTCCTTCGCCGAACGGGGTGAGGTCGACGGCAAAGCCCGCACCTTCGAGCAAGGACGCCAGCCGCTCGGCGCAAGCGCGTTCGTCGCCCGGCGGATTGATCGTTCGGAAGCGGACAAGGTCCTGCGTGAGTTCAACGGACGACGTCATGGGTCACCCAAAGTAGGCGTCCCGCACATCCTGGCGGGCTGCAAGTTCAGTCGGCGTTCCCCTGGCGGCGACGCGGCCCTTCGAGAGCACGAAGCCGTAATGCGAGATCGCAAGCGTCTGGTGTACGTTCTGTTCAACCAGCAGCACAGTGATGCCGCGCTCGTTAATGCTGCGAATGATGCTGAAGTTTTCCTTAACCAGGCGCGGCGACAGGCCGAGC
>Ga0070717_10000565_pt1 | contig 23605 bp, 22 predicted proteins | sample LARL113metaG_FD_71366 | JGI IMG/M metagenome (GOLD analysis project Ga0070717, IMG submission 71366) | Corn, switchgrass and miscanthus rhizosphere microbial communities from Kellogg Biological Station, Michigan, USA - LAR L11-3 metaG | ecosystem: Host-associated > Plants > Roots > Rhizosphere ...
GAACCCGGCCGGCGGCGGCGGCGCCGGCACCTCCCACTCCGCGCCCAGCGCGCCCGATCGAAACCGGGCATAGTCGCCGGCCACGGCCGTCCTGCTCCCGATCGCGCCGCCCAGCCGCGTCGCCGTCGCGTCGGCGTAGTCGTCGAACGCCGCCGACTCCTCGTTGAGCAGCACCACCTGCTGCACCCCGGCCGACATCCGGACGACGCGCACCTGCACGGCGAGCTGGCCGCCGCCGCGCAGCCGGTACGTGACCTGCACCTGGCCGTGGCTGGGCCCGCGATCGAAGCCGACGAAGTGGCCGGCCGCGTCGTCCGTCTCGCGCATGTCCAGCTCGTACGTGCGCATCCAGCCGTCGCCTGCGGGGTTGAGCTGGAACGCGGAGTCCGCGCCCGGGAACCACCACCCGTCCGCGAACTGCGCGATCGGCACGCCGAAGCCCATCCCGCCGCCGGCCGCGTCCTGGCCGCGCACCGTCAGCACCGGGCCCTTGGCCAGCGGCGCCGTCTTGGTGCGCGACGGCCACGCCCCCTGGTCCGCGCTGACGCCGATGCCGTCCGGCGTGACCAGCACCAGCCGGCCGAGGTCGTACACGTGCACGTCCTTGCCCCCGGGCACGATGTACTGCCGGGACCCGCCGACCGGCAGGAACGGCGGCGACGGGTCGCCGCCCATCAGGTCCGGCAGGACGGCGTGCGCGCGGTAGTAGTCGATGTCCTCCAGCACCAGCCCGCCCACGCCGCGTGACCGCATCCAGCTCACGGCGGCCGAGCGGTCGGACGGCAGCACGCGCGAGCCGTAGATCTGCGCCGGCGGCTTGTGGCTCCAGTACGCGGCGGCGGGCGAGTCCGTCAGCAGCGCGCCCGGCAGCAGGCTCGCGCTGGAGCCCGCCGCGACCAGGCCGCGGTTGTCCGCCGCCAGCCCGTTCAGCACCGGGATGAACGCCACCGCCACGACGGCGGCCGCGCCGGCCGGCAGCAGCGCGATCGGCAGCCGGACCCGGTCCACGGCCGCGGCGGCCGCCAGGGCCAGGCCGGGCAGCGCCGGGTAGTAGTAGCGGTGGCTGCCGGTGTAGACGCCGGCGAACACCAGCACCGCGACCAGCAGCAGGTACAGCAGCGACGGCAGGCCCACCAGGGTCAGGGGCCGGCCGCGGAGCGAGCGCAGGAACCCGAACGGGGCCAGCGCCACGATCGGCAGCGACGCCAGCGCGAAGTAGCCGAGGAAGCTGCCTCCGCGCACCAGCGGGTCGGTCGCCAGGCTGCCCCGCGCCGTGGCCGAGCTGACCTCGACCGCCGCCCGGGCCACCGAGTGCGACGCGAAGCCGAACACGACCTGCATCGTGACCGCCAGCGCCAGCGCGGGTGCCACCCAGAGCACGCGGCGCGCGGCCCCGGACGACGAGCGGATCAGCCACTCGGCCCCGACCACGACGACCACGCAGCCCAGCCAGAGCCACGCCTTCGTGCCGGTCAGGCAGGCCAGGCAGGCGAACACGGCGGCGACCCCCAGACGCCCCCGGCTGGCCGCCCACACGGCCGTCAGCAGGAGCAGCACCAGCAGCGGCTCCGCCACCGCCTGCGTCGAGGTCAGGATGAAGATCGGGTTGAGCGCCAGCAGCGTCACCGCGACCAGGCCCCGGCGCCGCGAGCCGGCCAGCCGGAACGTGACGATCAGCGTGGCCACGCCCAGCAGCACGTCCATGGACTTCAGCGCGCCGATCTGCCACGTGCCGAACACCTTCAGCACCAGCGCGGCCAGCACGTGGTACGCCGGCAGCCACGTGTCCTGCATCTGGAACAGCGGGTCGTCCAGCCGGCCCGTCGTGGCCAGGTTGGCCGCGATCAGCCAGTGCTGGTACGAGTCCTCGAACGGGTCCGGGAGGACGCTCGCCACCCACAGCAGCACGAGCGTCAGGACGGCCAGCAGCGCGGGCGCCTGCAGCCTGGGCAGGACGGCCCGGGCGCGCAGCGCCACCGCCTCGTACCGCACCTGCCGCAGCGACTGCACCAGGCTGGCGCTGGCCAGGTACAGGTAGCCGAGCGAGAACAGGCCGGCGTACATGCCGAGCAGCGGCTGGCCGAACCGGAGCGTGTTCACGACCAGCACGATGCCCGCCAGCCCGATCACCAGCTCGGCGATCGCGCCGGCGTCGTTCGGCTTGAAGTAGACCTTGCTGCGCCACTCCTCGCCCATGCGCTCGATGTGGTACTTCGGGGTCCGGGCGAACTCGCCGCCCCCGCGCAGCCAGCGCCCGATCGAGAACACGATCGTCAGCGACGTCCCGGCGCCGAGGACCGACCAGCCCAGGATGCCGTACCAGTGGCGCCACCACTCCCGGCCGCGCCGCCACTGGCCGACCGCCATGCCGGCCGCGGGCGCCAGGCTCAGCACGCTGCCGATCGCCGGCAGGACGAACACCGGGTTCCGCTGGCCGTTCGCGGCGAGCAGCAGCAGCGCCGGGTAGCAGCAGATCTGCGCCACCATCGCGATCGGGGCCACGTAGCCGAGCAGGTGCATCGTGGCCTCGAACTTGGCCATCGGCGAGAGCCGGCTCCGCAGCAGCCCGGGCAGCAGCTGCGTGGCCGTCTGGAAGCTGCCCGTTGACCACCGCGCCTGCTGGGCCCGGTAGGCGTTGGCCGAGACCGGCAGCTCCTGGGGCACGACGACGTCCTCCAGGTACACGGCCCGCCAGCCCCGGAGCTGCGCCCGGTAGCTGAGGTCGAGGTCCTCGGTCAGCGTGGAGCCGCTCCAGCCGCCCGCGTCGTCGATGGCGGCGCGCCGCCACACCCCGGCCGAGCCCGCGAAGTTCGTCAGGTAGCCGGCCCGCGGCCGGACCGCCTGCTCGACCAGGAAGTGGAAGTCCGTCATCAGCGACTGCAGGTACGTGAGGAGCGAGAACTCCTCGTTGAGGTGGCCCCAGCGCGCCTGCACGAACGCCACCCGGGGGTCGGCCAGCGCCGGGACCATCCGGCGGAGGAAGTCGGGCGCCGGCACGAAGTCGGCGTCGAAGACCGTGGCCAGCTCGGCGTCCGTCAGCGTCAGGCCGTGGCCCAGCGCCCCCGCCTTGTAGCCATCGCGGCTGCCCCGGCGCACGTGCGTGATCGCGACGCCGGCCCGCCGCCACCGCTCGACGCAGCGGCCGGCGATCTCGGGCGTGTCGTCGGTGGAGTCGTCGAGCACCTGCACCTCCAGGCGCTCGCGGGGCCAGTCCAGCCGGCACGCCGCGTCGATGACGCGCTCGGCGACGTAGCGCTCGTTGTAGATCGGGAGCTGCACGACGACCGTCTGGTCGGGCGGCACGTCCGGGGGCCGGGGCTGCGGCCGCAGCCACGCGGCGCGGGTGGCCAGGTACAGCAGGTTGAGCCCGTAGAGGAACAGGAAGACGCTCGATGCCGCGATGACGGCCAGCGGGATGAAGATCAACGGGGTCACGACTCGTCGAAGAGCGCGTAGGGGCGCATCGTGCGGCGAACGAACGCGACCCGGGCCAGGGCCTCGGGCCGGCGGCGACGGGTCCACTGCATGTACCGCCAGCCGGCGCTGCCGAGCGCCCGGGCCGGGGCGTCGAGGACGGCCGGGAACAGCCAGCCGGGCAGCACCGACCGCTCGCGGAGCGCGTCGGGGTAGCGCCGCTCTTCCAGCTGCGGGAAGTGCTCGCACAGCCCGCGGTTGGTCGTGACGATCTCGCGCCACAGCGCGACGCCGTGGACGGGCCGGGAGGCCAGGAACTCGTACGCCATGTCCTCGTCCTCGCGGACCAGCGGGAAGCACTGGGACCGCTCCAGGATCAGGTTGGCGGTCATGAAGCGGGGCGCCAGCGGCCGCTGCGTGTGGGTGTCCACCGGCTTGCCCCGGTGCCGAAGCGCGTGGGCGATGCCGAGCAGGTTGATCGCGACGTAGGCCAGGTGGCGCTTGCCGTCCTCGACGATCAGGTTGAGGTCCACGTCGTCGGCGGCCAGGTAGCCGCCCGAGGCCAGCGACCCGGCGATCGCGACGCTGAGGACGAACGGGCAGAGCCGGACCAGCGTGCGCACGAAGCCGAGCGTCGTGGGCAGGCAGCGAGCCGCGTTGTCGGCGTGGCCGGCGGCGCGGCGGGCGATCCGGGAGGAGTCGCGGGCCAGGTGGGGCGACACCACCAGGCCGTCGCGGAGGCTCAGCTCGGTGTCGGCGGCGACCGCCTCGCGGACCTGGCGCTCGGTCATGGCGCCGCCGATGCAGAGCTCGCCGAGCCGTGCCGGGACCACTGCATACCCTCGCCGCTCCAGGACCCTGACCGTCCGTTCCAGCCGGACCCGCGCGTCGGCCGGCGAGGTGTCGACGTCCGTTGCCACCTTCGCCCGGGGATACAGGAGCTGGTTACGATCGGGCACGTCGGGAGCGCCAGCGCAGGCCGATCGCGGCGCCGCCCGCGACGGCCGCGGCGAGGCCCGCCGCGCCGAGCGGCAGGGCCGGGCCGGGCCCCGTCGCGGGCGGCGCGGGGCTCAGCGGCATCGCCAGCAGCTCGGCCGCCCAGGCCGGCGGCGGCGGGCAGCCGGTCACCGCGGGTGACGGGGGGAAGACCACGGGTTCCGGATCGGGGTGAGCGAAGTCGAAGCAGTCCTCCAGCGGACTGGCCGCGGCGTCCCGCGAGCCGAGCGGGGCCAGGCCGAACGTGCGCTCGACCAGCGCGAGCGCGGAGGCATGATCGTACACCTCGTGGCTGACGTGCCCGGGCCGGGCGAACGGCGACACGACGGTGCACGGGACCCGGTAGCCGAGCCCGGCCGGAGGCGGCACGTGGTCGTAGAACCCGCCGCTCTCGTCGTAGTTGAGGACGAGCGCGGCGTCCCGCCAGACCGGGCTCGCCATCAGCGCCCGCGCGGTCACGGCGGCGAAGCGCTGGCCCCACTGCGGCGGCGTCGCGGGGTGCTCGGTCAGCGGGTCCTCGGGCACGACCCAGGAGACCGCCGGCAGGCGCCCTGACGCGGCGTCGGCCAGGAAGTCGGAGAACGTGCGGTTGGCGCGCGGGTCCGACTCCCGCTCCGGGTAGTAGGCGACCGCGTTGTAGCGGGCGTCGGGCACGTGGGCGAGGTAGCAGGCCCAGCTCACGCCGGCGGCGTCCAGCCGGTCGACGATGTTGGGCCGGGGCAGCAGGGCGGGGTCGATCCGGGTCGGGTTGTCCCGGAACCCCCCGGGGGAGGCGGCGACGCTGAACAGCCGGTTCGCGAACGTGGGGCCCAGCACGGACGCGAAGTAGCGGTCGCAGAGGCCGAACCTCCGGGCCAGCGCCCAGGCGAGCGGCACCCTGCGCTCAGGGAAGGAGAGGTGCGCCTGCGGCGCCGAGAACGTCCCGCTCGCGGCGGCGGCCGTCACCGCCTCCTCGTCGTGCGGGGGATCGGGGATGCAGTCGGCGGCCGCGGCCGTCACGGGCGCCCCGGCCGGCAGGCCGTCGGCCCCCGGGAAGCCGCCGAAGTAGTGGTCGAACGACCGGTTCTCGCGCATCAGCAGCACGATGTGCCCCAGCGGCGTTTCGGCCGCGCGCCCCAGGCGGACGGCGGGGAACGCCACCACCCCCGCGAGGCCGGCGGCGGCCCCGAGGAACCGCCGGCGGGTCACTTGCGTCATAGGCGACTCGATCATGCCTGATGGGCGGCTGTCCCTTGCGGAGCCCCCACCGCACCGTGTGTACTGGTCGGTATCGTCGGGCGGCTCCCGCCGGGGGCGCTGCCCGCCTCAGGTCGATTGTCCCCCTACCCCCACAACAGGGCCGGGCCTCACCGAGCGCCCGGTCCTGCTGGGGGGTGACCCCCGCCTCCGCAGCGGACCCGAGAGCGCCCGCACCGAGAGCGCCAGCGCCGTCCAGGCCACCCCCAGGGCCAGGCCGCCGAGCACGTCGCTCGGCCAGTGCTCGCCAACGTCCACGCGCCCGATCCCGACGAGCGCCAGCACCGCCGCGGCCACGACCCAGCCGGCGACCTCGAACGCGCGGGGCAGGTGCGGCCGCACGACGGTGAGCACGAGCACCGGCAGGAACCAGCAGAAGAACACCGCGTGGCCGCTGGGATAGCTGAAGCCGGCGGTGTGCCGCACGACGTGCACGAGCGTCGCCGGCGGCCGCGGCCGGGCCACCAGGAGCTCGGTCAGGCTGTACGCGGTACCGCTCAGGGCGCACGCGAGATACAGCGGGACCGCACGCCGGTTGAGCAGGGCGACGACGACGAGCCCCCCGCCCGCGGCCACCACCTGGCGCACGCCCTCCAGCCAGTCCACGGCGGCGAAGGCCGCGTTCACCGGACCCCAGGGCACTGACTGGATCGCGCGCGCGGCCGGCACGTCGAACGGCAGGTACGGGTGCGTGGCGGACGCGACCGTGTCCACGGCGAACCCGGTCGCCGCCAGCAGCGCGAGGACCAGGAGCGGCACCGCGCGTCGGGACGCGCCGTTCGTCACCGGCTGGCCAGGGTGCGGGCCCACCGCGCATAGGCGAACGAGTGGAGGCCGAGCGCCATGAAGCAGATGGCCGTCGCGCCCAGGAGCTGCCGGCCGATCGGCTGGGCGAGCAGGAAGGTGAAGGCGCCGCCGTAGCCGTGCGCCTGTCCGGCGTCGTGGTGGAGTCCGGCCTGGACGAGGAACCAGCCGACGACCGCGAACGTGACGCCCCGGCCGACGTACCCGAGCCGGCCGACCAGGTCGGTCGCCTCCCGCTCCGCCTCGCTCATCTGGTACCGCTTCAGGTCGCGCCGGAAGCCCGCGCGGAACGCCTCTACCACCTGGGCGATCCCACCCGCGATCGCGACGGCGCCCGCGACCACGGTCAGCCAGCCGCCCGCCGGCCGCCGGAGCAGGCCGGCCACGGCGGTCTGGACGCTGTCCTGCTGCACGTCCACGTTCGTCGCGCCCACCAGCAGCTGGAGGCCGAACAGGACGATCACCGCGTACGAGAGGCCGCTCCAGAGGTACGCCAGCCGCTGGACCAGGCCGGCGGGGCTCGTCCCCCGGCCCACCGGGTCGAAGACCGCCCGGACCCCGCCCCACACCGCGTAGGCGGCCAGGCCGACGACGGCGATCGCCAGGGCCACCTTGCCGCCGGCGTTCTGCGTGAGATAGAGGAGGCCGCCGCGCTGATCGACCGCCCGGCCGCCCACGCCCAGCGCGACCTGGAACGCGAGCAGGCCCATCACCCCGTACAGGAGACCGCGGACCACGTAGCCGAGCCGCTCCGCCCGATCCAGCCATGGGCTGGCGGCCGCGTGCCGGACCTGCCGGCTCGTGCCGCGCACGTTGAGCTCACCCATTCCGACAAAACGTTATAGCAGAACTAACAGATAAAATTCATAGTGATGGCCGAGTTGGAGCGGGCCGCGACCGTGGTCGCGTCGGGGAAGGTCGATTCCGGCGCCCGGCCCTGGCTCGCCGTGATCGCTCTCGCCGCCCTCGCCGGGTTCGTCCTCGACTCGTACGCGGTCGCCAGCGTCCGGCTGCTGCCGTTCGACGTGCCCGTCGCCCTGTTCGTGCAGCGGCTGCCCTGGGGCCCGATGACCGCAGTGATGCAGGCCACCAACGCGGTGGCCGGGCCCTGGCAGGTGGCCCTGGGCGCGGTCGCGGTCGTCCTCATGGCGGTGCTCGACCGGCGCGCTGGCTGGCTGATGGCGGTCGGCTCGGTGGCGAGCCTGGCCGACGACCTGGTGAAGCTCGGGTTCGAGCGCCACCGGCCGACACCCGACCTGGTCCATGTGCTGACCTCGGCCAGCGGCTACAGCTATCCGAGCGGGCACGCCGTCTTCTACACGTGGCTGAGCTTCATGCTCGCGTTCTCGCTGGCACCGATGGTGCGGCCCCTGCTGCGGCCGGCGCTCTGGGGGGCGGCGGCGTTCGTCGTCGCGACCGCGTGCCTGGGCCGCGTGTGGGCCGGCGTGCACTGGCCGAGCGACGTCCTGGGCGGGCTCCTGCTGGGCCTCGCGTGGTCGGCGTTCGTGCTCTGGCTGCCCGAGCGCTGGCTGCCGCAGCCGTCGCGGCGGTGGGTCAGTCGCTGGGCACGACGACGGTGACGGCGCCGGGCCGCGCCTCCACCGTGAACGGCGTCCGGCCGACCTCCTCGTGATCGGCGTAAACCGGGACCACCGGGTTCGTCGTGACCGTGAGCCGGCGGAAGCGCAGGTTCAGCGTGGTCCGGCCCGGACGCGGCCGGTGCAGGAGGGCAGCGAGCACCCGCGTCAGCGTGTCCCGCGCGCCGCCCAGCCCGAGCGCCAGCTCCAGGTACGGGTCCTCCGGCGTGGTATCGCCGATCGACACGTGGGCGCCGGTCGTGGGCGTGTTCGAGAAGACGAGCGACACCGCAGTGCCCCGGCCGACCAGGTCCCCGCTCAGGCGGTAGGTGAACGTCCGCAGCTCGCGCAGCTGCTGCAGGTGCGCGCCGAGCTCCCCGAACGCCAGGTCCTTGGCCGCCTCGCCGAGCACGATCAGCTCGCCGAACCGGCCCGCGGCCGCGACCTCGAGGAACGGCCGGCCGTTCACCCTGCCCAGGGTCACGGGCCGGGGGCGGCCGGTGCGGGCGACCTCGATCGCGCCGTCCACGTCCTCCGGGATCCGGAGGGCGCGGGCGAAGTTGTTGAACGTGCCCAGCGGCAGCAGCGCGACCTGGCAGTCCGCGTCGGCCAGCGCCCGCAGCACGGCGCCGATCGTCCCGTCGCCGCCGGCCACCACCACGCGGCGGGCGTCGCCGATCTGGGCTCGAACGTCTCCCCCGTGTTCGAAGCGCTCCGGGCGGTGGTCCGGGAACGCGTCGAGGAGGCGGGCCTCCACCTCCGGCGTGACGGCGCCGGCGCCGGTGCTGACGAGCAGGACGGGCTGGGCGATGCCGTTGAGCCTACTTGCTCGCGGTGTCCACTTTGACGACCACGGCCGCGCCCGTGTCGCCGGCCGCGCAGCCCGTGAACAGGCCGTAGCCGCCGCCCCGGTCCACCAGCTCCTCGATCAGCTCGATGACCAGCCGCATGCCGGTCGGGCCCTGGGGATGGCCGTAGACGAGCGAGGACCCGTGGTTGTTGAACGCGTCGAACGCGATGTCGAACTCGCGCGAGAAGTAGACGTCGTTCACCGCGAACGGGTTGTGGGTCTTGATCGCCGTGATGTCGTAGATGCGCAGGCCCGCGTGCTCCAGCGCCTGGCGGGCGGCCGGCACGGGCGCCAGCGGCATGAACGCCCGCTTCGCGCGCGACTGTCCGTAGCTCAGCAGCTGCACCTCGATGCCCGGGTCGCGGCTCAGCTCGCGCGCCCGCTCCCGGCCGGTCAGCACCATGCCGCAGCTGCCGTCCGCCGGGTGGGTCTGGCTCCCGAACGTCACGGTGCCGCCCTCCTGGACGGGCTCCAGCCGGGCCAGACCCTGGGCGCTCGTCGGGGTCACGCCCTCGTCGTCGTCCACCGTCGCCACCACCCGGCGGCCGGACCGGTCGCGCACCTCCAGCGGCGCGACCAGGTAGCGGCGCTGGAACGTGCCGCCGTTCTTGCGGTCGGCCACGTACTGCTCGTAGCGCACGAGCGTGACCTCGTCCTGCTCCTGGCGGCTGATGCCCTGCTCCCGGGCCACGTTCTCGGCCGTCGTCGTGGGCGCGGCCTCGGCGTACGGGTCGGACTGGAAGTTGTCCCAGACCCAGTCCTCGGTCGTGCCCCTGCCCCCCGGGCCGGTCGCGTCCGGGTAGTAGATGTGAGGGCCGTTGCTGGTCCGGTCGGCGACCAGGCCGAGGATGCAGCGGTCGCCCCGGTCCCCGTCCACCTCGCCGCCGGCCTGCGCGATCAGCCGGGCCGACGTCGCGCACGCCTGCATGATCGTCGGGCCGGTGATGTCGGGGCTGCCGATCATCGCGGCCGCCCAGGGCGCGGCGTAGAAGCTGTGCGGCGAGGGCACGGTCAGGCCGAAGAAGAGCGAGTCGAACGCGGACGGCTCGATGGAGCGCTCCTGCAGCGCGCGGCGGGCGACCTCGGCCGCCAGGACGACGGGGTGCGACTGAGCGAGGCTGCCCTGCCAGCGCACGAACGGCGTCGACCAGTACCCGCCGTACGGCACAAAGGTCTTCTCGAACTTCACGGATGTCGCCCTCCCGGCTTGAACGGTCCCCTACAGGCGATGCTAGCAGCCGGCCGCGCTATGCTGGAGGGCACAGCCCAGGGGCCGAGGAGCCCGCTGGGCTTCTTGCATTTCCGGCGACGACCGTCGCCGTCGAGGAGGGCCCTCACCGTGACCGACGACGAGTTCCTGCGCGCGTTCTTCTCGCTGACCCTGCCCCACACCGGCTTCCACCACCGCGACCACCTGCGGCTGGCGTGGCTGGTGGTCCGCCGCCACGGCGCCGGGGCCGCCGTGGACCTGGTCGGCGCGGGCATCCGCCGGTTCGCGGCAGCGCACGGGCCCGCGGGCCGGTACCACGAGACGCTGACCGCGTTCTGGGTGCGGGTGGTCGCGCACGCGGTGGAGCGCCGGCCCGACATCGAGGACTTCGACTCGTTCGTGGAAGCGTTTCCACTGCTCATGGACACGCGGCTGCCCCTGCGTCACTGGAGCCGTGACACGCTGTTCGACGCGAGCGCGCGCGCCGGGTGGCGCGATCCTGACGTCCTCCCGCTGACGTTCTGAGAACGTCGCAATGCGTCACTTGCATTTTCTCCGCGCCCGCCCTCACAGTTCCCCGACGCGGCGCGGGACAAAAGCAACCAGGCGACGGAGACACAATGTCCGCCACTCCTGACAGGTCAAGTCGGTCCAGGAAATCTCGCCGACCTTCGACTATGCTGTCCCCGTGGGGCCCCACCAGGGGGGGCAGTCAATCGTCGAGTTCGCGTTCACCATCGGCGCCTTTCTCCTCGTACTGTTCGGAGCACTCTCGACGGCCCTCTACGCGGTGCAGCGATCGGCGGCGGTGACAGCAGCCGCCGCCGGAGTTCGGGCTGCCGCGAGCGCGCAGTCGGACAGCGCGAGCGACGTGGACCTGGCGGCGGCGGGCCCCCTCGTGAGCTCGCGACTGGAGCCGGTGCTCTTCGGCTCGACGCTGGAGCAGAAGCCGGCGGGGACGCCGTGCGACCCGCTCGACTCGATCCCGACGGGCCATCTCGAGGTGTGCGCCACCCTCGACCCGGCGGACGCCAGCATGGTGCTCGTCGTGGTGCGGGGGCGGCCGTTCAACCTCCTGCCGCTCGTCCCGCTGCCGTGGACGATCGACGCGCCCGCGGAGTTCCACAAGGTGACCTTCCAGCGATGATGGAGGCAGGAGGAGCCAGGAAGCACTCCGGACAGGCGCTCATCGAGACCGCGATCACGATCCCGGTCCTGCTCACCCTCCTGCTCAGCTTCCTGCTCGCGATGGTCGTCGCGCAGGCGTACGTCGACGTCGACACGGCGACCAGCCTGGCCGCCGCGGCCGCCGTCGCCGCGCCCGCCAACAACGACGCGCTGAGCAGCGAGTTCGCGCAGAAGACGTACGGCGGCACGCTGCGCCGGTCCAGCTATCTGGAGCCAGGTTCGCTGGACAACTGCGGCGGTTACACGGCGGGCGGAACAGTCACGTGCACCGGACACGCGACTGTCTTCCTGTCGCGAACGCCGATGGCGATCCTGCAGCCGCTCGACTCCAACTGGCGCGTAGACATCCAGGCCACGGCAACCGGGTACAGCTCCTTCTACCGCTCGAAATGAGAGGTTCACAGAACGGACAGACCCTGGTGGTGTTCACCATCGTGTGCGCGTTCATCCTGCTCGGCACGATGGCGCTGGTCGGCAACACGCAGGTGCTGCTGGTGAACTCCGACCGCGCCGACGCCGCGGCGCTGCTGTCGGCGCAGGCCGGCGCGTCGGCGATCGACACCGGCGACGCGCTCTACAAGGGCGACTCGATCGCCCTGCAGCCCGACCTGGCGCAGGCGCGCTGCCAGCAGGCGGGCGCCGCGCAGCCGCTGGTCGTGTCGGTCGCGTGCACGGTGGACGGCAACACGGTGACGGCGAAGGTCACGCAGCGCGTGCAGATGCCACTGCCGCTGTGGTCCAGCTTCGAGACCGTCAGCGCGACGCGCAGCGCTCGTCCCGCGTACGGTGGGACTACGGGAGGGTTCTGACGGGGTGAACGCCCGCAACGTGGTCCTGTACGTCGGCGGCGGCCTGGTCCTGCTGGCGGTGATCGGCGCGATCTACCTGGAGATCATCGTGCAGTCGCGGTCCACGCACGACGTGTGGATGGTGACGCAGAACGTCGCGGCGGGCGGCCTGTTCACGACGGACAACGTGCGGCAGGTCAGCGTCCCGGACACCGGCGACAGCATCAGCTACTTCCACGGCAACCCGGTCGCGGACCACAAGCGGGCCGGGCGCACGCTCCGCCCCGGCCACATGGTGGCGGACGACGACCTGCTCGGCACCGAGATGGTCCTGGTGCCGGTCAGCTTCAAGGCGGCGCCGCCGCTGAAGAACGGCGACGTGATCGACGTGTACACCCAGTTCGGCACCCGCACCGTCCAGGTCGGCCGCCGCCTCGTCGTCGCGAGCTCGAACACGATCTGGGTGCCGGCCGTGGACGAGCCGAGCTGGGTCACGCTGCAGGCGAACAGCGCGCCGCTGTTCGCGGTGACCAGCTCCGGGATCGGCGTGCCCGTGAGCAGCGGGCTCGGCCTCCCGGACGCGGTGTCGGCGCTGGCCGGATCGGTCGCGGGCGGCACGTCCGGCATCACGCTCGCGCCCCCGCCGACCGCCACGCCGGCGCCGTCGTCCAGCCCCACCTCGTCGCCGAGGCCGAGCCCCACGCGATGAGCTACGTGGTCTCCTGGGTGGGCACGAAGGACGGGCAGGGCCTGACCACGACGCTGCTCGCGGCCGCGTTCGAGATCGGGCGGGATCACACCGTGCTCGTGATCGATGCCGACATGTCCGGAACGTCCACCGCCATCGACCACCTGCACCTGCACCCGCACGGCCGGGGCATGAACAACCTGGTCGGGATGAGCAAGATCAGCCAGGACACGCTGCTCCAGCAGGTCATCCAGACCCGGCACCCGCGCGTCCACCTGGTGCCCGGCCTGATGGCGATCTGCGGGACCGGCATCGCCGACTTCATCGGCCAGCTGGAGCGGGGCGGCGCGCTCGCCAACCTGCCGTACGACTTCGTGCTCTTCGACATGGGCGCGGCCTGGTCGCACCCGCTGCTGGACTCGCCGCGGGCGGCGGCGCAGGCGGTCGCGCGGATCTCGGCCCGGGTGTTCGTGCTGATGCACGACAGCCCGGCCCGTGTCGCCCGCTCGATCCAGGTGCTGCAGGCGGCCCAGCCCCCGCGGGCCGAGATCGTGCTGATGGAGACGCGCAACGGGGCGCTGAGCCAGCAGGTCCGCGACGTGCTCGCCGCCCGGCTGCCGTCGATCGGCCTGGCGGCGCGCGTCCGCTGGGAGCCGAAGCGGGCGGTCGTGGCCGAGAACGCGGGCGTGCCGATCGCGCGCGTCGGCGAGGAGGTCGTCCGCTCGGCGCAGATCGTGGACCGGGCCAGGGCGGTGCTGCAGGCCGGCCGCCGGCTGCCCGAGATCGCGGAGGGCACCGTCTGATGAGCCTCGCGTTCCAGTCCCCGCCACCACAGCCGTCCTCCGCAGGGGGGCAGGCGGCCGGGAGCCTGCGGTCCGTGCCCTGGCCGGACGTGGCCGAGATGGCGCAGGACACGGTCAACACGCTGGTCCGCGTGCTCCGCGAGTACCGGCAGGCGGCGGACGTGAAGGCGTCCACCCGCGACGAGGAGCGGCTGTACGACCTGGTCCGGGACCTGATCGAGCAGGCCGTGGAGCAGCCCGGCCGGTTCGGCCTGCACGGCGTCACCGCGCACCGGCTGGCGAACGACGACGCGTTCCGGCACCACGTGACGCGGGGCACGATGGCCCGCGCCTCGTGGCTGTTCCCGCTCTCGCGCCTGGTCTACCTGCTCGACGGCATCGAGGAGATCCACATCAACCGCTGGGACAAGTGGATCCTGACCACGAACCGCGAGCGGCTGCTGCTGGCGCCCGAGGACAACCCGTTCCAGAGCGACGCGGACGTGCTGACCTTCTTCAAGGAGAAGGTGCTCTCGATCCCGGGCTTCAAGGGCTACCGCCAGCTCAGCGAGGGCCACCCCGCCGCGGAGGGCAACCTGGGCCGGGTGCTGCGCGTGTGCGTCGTGCAGGAGCCGGCCGTGTCGGGCAGCACCAGCGTGGTCGCGACGGTGCGGCTGCCCGGCGCCGCCAACCTGCACACACTGGCCGAGTACGTGCAGCGCGGGGTCATGCCCAACGGCGTCGCCCGGTTTCTGGAGGCGTGCGTCGAGGGCAAGGCCAACATCATCATCGCGGGCGGCACGGCCACCGGGAAGACGACGCTGCTGCGCGTGCTGTGCGGCCTGGTCCCCCATTCGGAGCAGCTCCTGGTCATCGAGGACAGCGCGGAGCTGAACCTGGACGGCGACCGGGGCGACGGCCAGGAGTGGCACCCTCTGGTGCAGCACCTGTGCACGGTGCCGCCCAGCTACGGCACCGAGCTGGGCATCACGATGCGCGACCTGGCCAAGCTCGCGCTGCGCATGCGGCCCAACCGGATCATCCTGGGCGAGGCCCGCGACGCGGCGATGGCGGAGGTGTGCCTGGTGGCGTCCACCGGCCACGACGGCTCGATGGTGACCGTCCACGCCGACGACGCGTTCCAGGGCGTGAAGCGGTCCGCCGAGTACGTGATGAAGAGCCCCGACTACGCGGGCAACAGCAACGCGTACGAGCTGGCCGAGATCGCCGTGCACCGGGCGTTCAACCTGGTCGTGCACCTGGTCCAGGACTCCGACGGCATGCGCCGGGTCAGCGGCATCCTGGCCCTCGGCGCGGAGCGCACACAGACGGCGTGGATCTACCGGCGGGGGCCGGAGGGCGTGCTGGAGCGCCAGACCCGGCACGTGGGCGACCTCCCGCTCGGGCTGCGCCGCAAGCTGGGCGCCCACCTGGGAACGGAGGTGCCGGCGGTCTGATGCGCGGGCTGCTGTTCTCGCCGATCCTCTTCTACGGACAGATCCTGTTCGTGCTGGCGCTGGCGCTGCTGCTGGGCGCGATCGCGACCCGGGACGCCAGGGGCACCGTCCGCGCCGGGGGGAGCCGGCTGGCGCCGCTGCTCGAGCGCGAGGAGGTGCGCGCGGTCGCGCTGGGCTGGAGCCTGCGGACGTGGCTGTGGGTGCGGGCGGTCAGCGCCGCGTTCGGCCTCGTGGTCGGCCTGGTCATCGGGACGCCGGTCGTGATCGCGGGCTGCGCGCTGGTCGGCGTCTTCGCCGTGCCGTTCGTGCTGGGCCCGCTCAGCGACCGGCGCCGGCTGCAGATGGAGCGGGCGATCGTGGACCAGGCGCGGGCGATCGTTGACCTGATCCGGACGTCCAACCAGACGCTGGACGAGGCGCTGACGGACGCCGGGGCGAACCCGCTGCCGATCCTGCGCCGGGTCATGGCCCCGCTGGCGGACACCCACCAGTCGATCCGCGACCGGCTGATCGAGGTGGACCGGCGCGCCCTGAGCCCGATCGCGAACCGGGTCTGCGCGGACCTGCTGCTGTCGCTGGACACGTCGCCCGAGGCGTTCGTCGTCGAGGCGGCCGAGGTCCTGATCCCGCAGTACGAGGCCGACCTGACGCTGCAGGAGCGCAACCACGCGATCGCGCAGGGGTCCCGCCAGGCGGGCTACATCGTGGCGGGGCTGATGGGGTTCATGTTCATCGTGGTCATGCACGTGGACACGTTCCGAGACGCGTACTCGCGCCCGCTCGGGCAGCTGGTGCTGGTGGTCGTGGCCGGCATGGTGATGGTGATCTTCTGGGTGATCGGCCAGCTCACGCCCCGCGTCCACTGGGTGCGCTGGAACCTGGGCGAGATCAAGTCGCAGCTGGAGCGCCGGTATGCGTAGGGCAGCCGGCCGCTCGGAAAGGGCCATCCAGAGGCCGGGGAACTGCTCATGCGGACCAATGTGCAGTTCCCTGGCTCCAGGAAGCGCTCGTGCGGACCAATGTGCGAATCCGCGTGGCATCCCGGAGCAACCGGCATGAGCTTCCTCCTCTTCCCCGCGCTGATCGTGGCGGCGGCCGCCCTGTTGGGGGCGGCCCTGTGGCGGGCCGGCGCGCTCACCCCGCCGCCCGTCGTGGCCTGGAACCGGGTCGGGCGCAACCACGGCCTGCTCGACGACCGGCCTCTCACCGAGCGGCTGGGCGAGCGGGCACCGTTCGTGCGCCGGTTCGACGACGCGGCCAACATCCCGCGGCTGCTCGCGATCGCCGGCCGCACCGAGTCGGCCACCGCGTGGGTCCTGCGGACCGTCGCGCTCGCGCTCCTGGTGACGGTGAGCGGGTTCGCCCTCGACCTGGTCGGCCTCACCACCGGCGGCGAGCTCCCGTTCCCGCTCATCTACTGCGTCGGCCTGGGCGTCATCGCCTTCACGACCGGCTACCTCCTGCTCCGGATCGCGGCCCAGCGCCGCCAGGCGGCCATCCAGGCCGGCCTCAGCGGCGCCCTCACCGAGCTCGCGATCCTCACCTACAACCACCAGATGTCGATCGACCACGCCCTCGACCTGCTGGCCCGGGCGCAGGCGGACGGCTACCTCTGGGGGCTGATCCGGGACGAGGACTGGAAGCGCCTGGTCGTCCTGGACCCGTCGCGCCTGATGCCGTTCCGGGAGGAGCCGTTCACGAGCGTGGCCTCCCTGTACGAGAAGATCGGCCACGCGTACGGCGTGCCGATGTTCTCGCTGCTGGGCAGCACCATGCGCCGGATCGACGACAAGGGCCTGGCGCCCCGGTCGGTACTGACCAACCTGGCCCGGGCGGTCGGCGCCAACGCGATCGCCGAGATGCAGGTGCGCTCCGAGCAGTCCAAGTTCCGCCAGGCGATCCCGATCGGCCTGATGATCCTGCCCCTGATGGTGCTCATCGGGTACCCGGCGTGGGTCTCACTGTCGAGGGCGTTCACGTGATCGGCCGCGTGGCGCTCCCCCTCGCAGCCAGCGCCGCCGAAGGGCAAGGGGGGGCAGGCCCCCCCTTCCGGAACCCCCCCGTCTTTCCGGGACGTTGGAGGCGCCTGCGGCGCATCCCTCCGGGCCTCGACGCGGTGCCAGGCGAACGCGGGAAGACGGACTCAATCACTCGGGCCAAGCCCTTGCTTGGGACGTCCCGGGTGTCCTGCCCGACGAGGAGGGCCCGATGATCGGCCGGGTCGCGCTGCCGCTCGCAGCCAGCGCCGCCGAGCTGGTGGCCGCGCTCGTCGTCCTGGGCCCGCCCGGCTGGACCGGCGCGTGGGACTTCTTCGCCAGCCGCTCCCCGACGTTCGCGTCCGCGCTGGCCGCCAGCCGGCTGACGGTCACGGCGATCGCGGCCCTGATGGTCGTCTGGGCGCTCGGCCGGGCGCTGCGGGCCGCCGCGCGGGGCGTGGCGACCCGCCGCCGGGAGACGGTGGCCGGCACCGCCGTGCTGGCGACCGGCCTGCTGATCCTGGCCGCCGGGCTCGGCCACCACCTCGCCACGCCGAGCGTCGACCTCGGCGGCGGCTCGGTGAAGGAGGCGAGCCAGGCGGTTGCCAGGTAGCCCCAGCCGGTACGTGTTCCTCAGCCTGCTGCCGGACCCGGCGTCCCCGCAGGCGGTCGGGATGCTGCAGGCCGCGATCGACCCGACGACCGGTTCGGCCGCCGTCCCCGCGCCGGTGCGCGGCCTGATGTTCTTCTCCGCGCGGGGCGCGGTGGCCCGGGAGCTGGACGGCTGGTGGGAACGCCACGTGCCCGAGGACGCCCGCCCGGTGATCCTGGTCATGGACGAGCCCGGCCTGGAGGCGCACCTCGGCGGCCTCGACTCGGAGGTCGTGGTGGGCATCGCCGGCGAGGCCGAGCGGTCGCGCTACGCCCGGCACGCGCACGCCCACCTGGTGGTCACCAACGACCCGACCGCGCTGGCCGAGCACGCGATCGAGGCGTTCCCGTGCTTCCGCCGCGACGCTCCGGCCGTGGTCGAGGGCGCCACCGAGGCGCGACCCAGCGTGCTCTTCATGCCGCGGCTCCAGCCCCAGGCGCCCACCCGGGTGGCGCCGCCGCCGCCGCCGCCCGTGCCGGTGCCGGAAGCCGGCGAGTCGCTGACCACGGCGCTGACCGACCCGTTCACGGAGCTGTCCACGGTCGCCCCGCTGCCGCCCGAGCGGCACGGCGACGAGCTCAGCCGGGCCAGCCTGTTCGCCGACGGCACGGCGCGCGCGGCCGCGGCGCTGACCGAGGCCCGGCCGCGCCTGGGGATCGTCAGCCGGCTGCTGGTGCGGCGCAGGCGCATCGTGATCCCGCGCGAGATCGGCGACCTCGTGCTCGGCCTGCACCCGCCGCCGCTGGTCGTGGTGCCGGCCCGCAAGGGCGGCGTCGGCAAGACGGTGACGGCCGGCGCGGTGGCCCAGGTCATCGGCTACGCGCTGGGCGACACGACCGGCAGCGCGGCGATCGTGGACCAGAACATCGGCAACCCCGACCAGTGGGGCCGGCTGGACATCCCGGCCACGGCGGGCACCGTGCGCCAGCTGATGGCCGCGCTGAGCAGCGGGCTGGAGCTGCCGCCGACGCCGGCCTGGGCCAAGACGCCGGCGCTGGGCGTGTACCCCGAGGACCGCGCCGCCGCGGACGCGTACCCGCCCGGCCTGATCCAGCGGTTCGTGCAGCACCTGCGCGAGCGCCACGTCTTCCTGGTGGTGGACCTGCCCAACCGGCTGCCGGACTACACGACGGCCGAGGCCGCGATCTGCGCCGCGTACCTGGAGCTCGCGGACCTGGTGATCCTGCCGACGACGGACGATCCCAGCGCGCTGCTCGGAGTGCTGGAGTACCTGGACACGCCGAGCATGCGGGGCAAGCTGGTGATGGTGAGCTACATCGTCTCGACCGACCGGCAGCTCCGCACCCACCACGTGGTCACCGACCTGCTGGACGAGATCCGCAAGCGGGTCGTCGCGATCGAGACGGTGCCCAAGAGCGAGAAGGCGACACTGGCGATCGTGAAGGGGGTCTCGATCCTGGACATCTCGCCGAAGCTGCGCGACGCGTACATCCGGGTCACGCGCACGGCCGTTCGGGCGCTGGCCGCGGCGGGGTAGGCGACATGTTCGGGCGCAAGTCGAGGCGGTTCGAGATCAGCCCCGACGAGCATCGCGAGCAGCAGATCGAGCACGTGCACTCGCTGACGTACGCGCTGCTGCTCGACCTGGTCGCGTGGTTCCTGGACATCCGCGAGCCGGTGAACGAGGCGCTGTTCCCCGAGTACCGGCTGGCCCAGCTCAAGGACATCCCCGACCCGCGCGAGCGGCTGAGCGCCTACTGCAGCCCGCGCCTGCTGGCCACGTGGGAGCCGGTCCGGTCCCGCTGGCTGACTCGCGGCATCCGGGTCAAGCCCGATTTCGGCACGACCGCGACGCTGCAGATCGAGGGTCTGGACGGCGAGGGGCCGCCGCGGGCGGTCGCCCGCTTCACGGACCGCAGCGTGGTCGAGCAGGGGGCGCAGCGCCAGTACAACAGCCGCGACTGGGTGCTGACGACGTGGCTGCGGCCCGACCTCAGCCGGATCGAGGACGCGACGTTCCGGCCGGCCGGGCTGGAGGAGGGCGCGCGGTGACGCAGAACCTGCCGATCGGCGCGGTCACCAGCCCGCACGCGGTGCGGCTGCGGCGGGCGCCGTCGGCGTGGCTGCCGCGGGTCCGCCTGCACGTGGTGCTGATGCTGGCCGGGGTGGCCGCGGCGGCTGCCGGCGCCATCGTGTCGGCGGCGCCGGGCCCGGTGGCCGTGCGCGCCACGCCGGACGCGTACGAGATCGGCGGCGCCCGGCTGACCGCCACCGCCCCGGGCGTCTACGAGGGGCCTGGCGGCGCCGCGGTAGTCCTGCGCCGGGTGGGCGGCGCCACCCGGGCCGGGGCCAGCGCGAGCCTGGACGGCGTCCACACGACGGGCACGTGCGTCCTGGCGGACGGCGCCCGGACCGAGTCGTGCGAGTTCACGCTGGACGACCGCCCGCTCACGGCGGTGGACACGTGGACCGGCGGCGGCTGGCACCGGCGCTACGACGACGGACGGACGGCGGACATCGCGGTGGCCGGCGGGGCGCCGGTCCCGGTGCCGCTGCCGGTCGGCCGCTGACGGCTCAGTCCAGCTCCACGCTGTCGTAGCTCACGCCCGGGCTCAGGAAGGCCGTGCCGCTCGACCCGCTGATCACGGTGAGCGTCATCGTGTTCGTGCCCGCCACGAACGCGCTGGCCGGCACGCTGTACGTGAACAGGGCGTTGTTGCCCCGGTACGTCCCGATGGTGAGGCTGCGCGAGCTCGGCTGGGTGGACGGCGAGGGCGCCGCCGACGTCCAGCTGTTCACCGTGATCTGCGGCCGGCCGCCCGCGTACGCGGCGCTGAGGCCGATGCGCACGGTGTGGGCCGCGACTTGCGCCGACGTCAGGCTGAACCGCACGGTCGTCGGGTTGTTCACGTCCTTCCACTGGTAGGCGGGGAAGTCGCTCGTCGCGCTGCTGCCGGCGGTGTACGTCACCGGGCCCCAGCTCCGCATCCGCGTGTCGGACGGGTGCATCGACGTGACGTTGGCCGCGTTCATGAACCCGGCGGGCGTGCCATCCCAGCTCCCGATCCGGAAGACGGCCGCCGGCGCCGGCCAGGTGGACGCGATGTTCTGGCCCGTCGTGGTCGCACCGGCGCCGACCGTCACGGTCCGGGTCGCCACGCCGAGCTCGTTCTGATACAGCGTCTGGGTGTACGTGCCGGGCTTCATCGCCGGGCTGGAGAAGTTGCCGGTGGACGCGTTGGCGACCGCCCAGTACTGCGCCTGGGCGTTCGCGAAGCCCACGACGGCCGGGACCCCGGCCGGCACGCCCGTCGCCTTGCCCACGACGAAGCCGCGCCCGCTCGCCGGGTCCGAGCCGCGGAACCCGAGGCTGTCCAGGAAGCTCAGGTCCGGCACGCTCGGCGGCGGGCCGTTCGTGACCATCAGCGCGTACGGCCCGTACAGCACGCCGAGCCGCTGGCTCTCGGTCTGGTTGTGCGCCGACCAGAGGTAGTTGTACAGGTCGTTGTTGTCCGTGCCCTGCTGCTCGATGTCGCGGAAGAACGGGCCGCCGGCGCTGCTCTCGCGGTTCCCGTAGTCCATGTAGACGCCGACGCCGTTCCCCGTCTCGCCGCGGATCGTGAGGTCCATCGCCCGCCGGTTCGAGTAGTACTTGGAGCGGGTCTGGCCGCCGACCGTGAGGATGTCCGTGCTCTCGATCGCGGTGCCGCCGCGGGTGTCCGAGGGCGTGAACGTGTTGGTCAGCACGCTCCGGTTCATCGACTGGTACCAGCGGAGCTCGCCGGCCCCCTTCGAGTCCACGAACGTCGCCATGTAGACGTTGGCGTCGCCGCTGCGGGCGACCAGGTAGTGGACGATCGTGCCGCTGCCGTACCAGTTGGTCGCGGACTCGGTGATCATCACGATGTTGCCGTTCTGGGTGGCGGTGACCGTCGCCCCGGAGCCCAGGCCGGACTCGACGTGCGACTGCCGGCTCTGGTTCTGCAGCTGGGTGCCGTTGAACACCAGCGACGTCATGTCGCCGTTCGACTGGTTGATCTTGAACGTCAGCCCGGCGCCGGTGTCCACCGTGAAGAACCCGCCGGCGCTGGTGACGCCGAAGCCGGCCGCGCTGGCCGGCAGGGGCGCGGCCGCCACCGCTCCGGTCCCGATCGCGACGGCGGCGGCCGCCAGCAGCGCGCGCAGGCGCGGGCCTGGCCCCATGTTCTCTCCCTCCGGCTGAGCAGCACGTGTACTGAGTGCACGCAGCAGCCTACGACGCGGGCGGCCGGGAGTAAAGCGGCGAAGCTGGGCGGGCCGGGCTCAGCCGGCCGCGGCGATGATCCTCCGGGCCCGGTCCGCGACCGCCTGCATGCGGTCGGGGCTGATCATCCGGATGCGCATGCGCTCGACCTGGTCGGCCGCGGCGAGCAGGCCCTCGCGCGTCGGCGGGGCGCCGCGAAAGATCGCGACGGCCGGGTCCGCGTAGTCCTGGATCTCCGCCCGGACCGCCAGCTCGATCTCGTCCAGCACCCGCTCCCGCCCCGGGGCGGCCGGCTCGGCCCCGGCCGCCTCGACCCGGCCCGCCAGCGTGGCCGTGGGGTCGTCGAACAGCCCGACGACCTCCGTCACGTCGCCGACCCGGTCGCCGCCGGCCCGGTACGCGCCCCGCACCTCGCCGTCGTCGATGAAGACCAGGCCCAGGCCGCCGGCCGCCCGGACGCACACGACGCCGCGCTGGCCGGGCCGGGCGAAGCTGCGGACCAGCAGCTCGCCGTCCATCCAGCGGTTGGGGCCGATCGTCACCTGGGTCGGCACCCGCCACCAGCAGGGCAGGGCGCGCAGCACGCCGGAGGGCAGCCAGTGCAGCCGCGCCCGGGCCGCCGGCACGCCGTCCAGGTGGTCGAGGACCTCGGGCCCGATGGCGACGGCCTGGCGGTGCTCCAGGTACCCGTCGATCACCTCGCGGCCGTCGAACACCACGAGCGCGTGCAGCTCGCCGTCCTCGACCTCCAGCGCGGCCGTGTCCAGCGCCTGCACCAGGCGCAGCATCGACGCCGCCTCGGGGACCGTGGCGGCCGCGTCGGGCAGCGGCGGGAAGGCGGGCAGTCCCTCGGCGTCGATCACCGGCCGCCGATCGGGACGCCCTCGACCTGGCCCACGTACTGCGGGTACGCGTTCGTGGTCAGGGTGGGCGCCGAGACGCCGGGGTCCACCGTCACCGGCCCGTGCGCGCCGTCCGAGTCGTACCAGTAGACGACCACCGAGATCGAGTACCTCTCCGTCGCGGTCACGTGGTACATCCGGTCCGGGTTGCGCTCGTCGCTGATCTGCGCGTACTGGTGGGCCACGACCAGGTTCTGGCCCTGGCAGGCCGGCGGCACCGGCGCCGAGCTGGTATCACCGGACGGCTCGTCGAAGTTCCAGTCCACGCCCTGGAACTGGATCCGGGCGAAGTACGTGAAGAACACCTGGCGGCCCGAGCCGTCCAGCGGCCCCGGCAGCACCAGCGTGAGGTCCTGCTCCTGCGGGATCGTGATCCCGTCGATCCAGAAGCACACCGGCGTGTTGACGACGCCCTTCGTCGCGGGGGCCGAGTGGATCGTCCCCGGCGACGCGTTCAGCGAGCCCAGCACGTTCGCGAAGAACGGCGCCAGGTTGGCGGGCGGCGTGGGGCTGCCGGTGATGGGGTGCAGGACCCACGTGAAGCAGAGCGGCGGCCCGACCACGCCCGTCGCCGGGCAGAAGAAGTGGAAGGTCGGGTTGAGCACGCACTGCAGCGGGCTGTTGGGGTCGTTCGGGTTGGTCAGCTCGTAGCTGCCGAGCTGCGTGTCCGAGACGAACGCGTCGTGGGTGCCGATCATCGACGCGTCGTCCACGCCCAGCTGGCCCGTCGTCACGTTGCCCAGGATCGAGAAGTGGCCCGTGGGGTCGCCGGTGGCGCTCGTGTCCTCGGTGAACGTCACCGGGTGGTAGTAGATGTTCTGGCACGGGTCGCCCAGCTTCGGCGCGGGCTCGCGGATCACCTTGTCGGCCGGCGCCACGTT
>Ga0070717_10000566_pt1 | contig 23601 bp, 16 predicted proteins | sample LARL113metaG_FD_71366 | JGI IMG/M metagenome (GOLD analysis project Ga0070717, IMG submission 71366) | Corn, switchgrass and miscanthus rhizosphere microbial communities from Kellogg Biological Station, Michigan, USA - LAR L11-3 metaG | ecosystem: Host-associated > Plants > Roots > Rhizosphere ...
ACTCCTTCCAATGCGGTGAGGAGAAAGGTCTCATGTACTCCCGAACCATTCAGGCTGCCGGAGAGCATCGGAACGCCAGCAACGGTGCCTGCGGCGAGTTCCTTTTCCCGTAGCATCAGCTCGTAGTAATGCTGGACGCGTTCATCCGCCAGCTCTTGCCGAGTGTTGATTGCCTCGGAAACCAATGCCCGTATCCAATGATCCTGCTGGTTTGCCCATTCAATGAGGGTTGATTGTTTGTGAGTGGCCGGTGTAGCGCTCGCGGGTGTGGTGTGGGATGTGGGACCTAGATCCTCAGTTTTCTGCTTTGTTGTCATGAAAAAAATACTGTGACGAGATTGTGTTCATACTACCAGCCGCAGGCTGCAGGTCAACACACTCGCCCTTCTGAAAAATCGAAAATCTGCATATTCTTGGCGCCGCAGAATCAGTTGATTGTCGCCGCGATATCGCGGGCGCGGCAAGATATCAGAAGTACTATCTGATTGGGAATCCATGGAGGCTTAGTTTCCAGGCGGGCTGAAGCTAAACGAGAGGTATGTTGCTGCCAGTTTCGCTTCGGGGCTATTAAGAAGCCGCTCACGTCAAAATCCAATCAATCGATTTTCCTGAATAGGCTTTGAGCTTAAGCAGTATCTCAACTGTGGGCGCGCTCTGGCCCAGCTCGTATTTCGAAAGGTGGACCTGACTGACGGCGAGCATCACGGCAAAGTTGCCTTTTCCCGCTCCGAAACCCAGGGTCAGTTATGGGTCACTTCGTAGTCCAGCCGAGACCAAACCGGGTCAGTTCTGCCAGCCGTGTCCGGTTAAGTCGTTTGCTTCCGGGATGGTTGGACATTCGATTCCCATCTCCCACCCCAGATTCCTCAAGTACTTACGAAGCATCCGAAGTTTCTTACTGCCCCCTAAAGCAGTGGCGCACCAACTTGCATCGCGCTGAAAACAACGCTAAGAATCCCTTCGGGAAGATGGGACCCATGCCCACAAACGCGCGAAGGTGGCGAAAGTTGATATCACTGCACCTCGGATTTCTATCTTAGGTTTCCGTCAGCCATGCCAAAACTTCTTCGCGAGTTTCGAAAATCGGCCGTTCGCGGCAGGAGAACCTTTTCATGGCCTCGTAGAACTCCTGCGGAAGTCTCGGTTCCGATTAAGGACGCGAAAAATTCCCCAATGCTGAACCGGAATCGCGCGCATAATTCCCCCCCCGGCATATAGCTAGCCACTCCCGGACTTGCGATTGACAACGCAACAGGCATTTGCCATATTGTCAAAGCGGTTAGCAGTTTTGGCCGAAGAGACGGCGCCTAGCGCCAGGGCGCGCTACGCGTTGTGGAAAACGACATGAGCGAAAGTGATGTTCTCGTCCACTCGCAAAATCTACCTCCGGAACAAAGCGGCGAACTTCTACATTTGCCCCGCCAGGCCGCCCACTGGGAGTGGATGAGCTTCTTCGTCCGCCGCTTGGCTCCGGGTGAAATTTACCGGACTCAGACCGAAAGGGAGGAAGCGGCCTTTGTGCTGCTAGGTGGGACTTGTGTGGCCGATTGGGGACGGGGCGGAGAAGGGATCGGGAAACGCAGAAATGTTTTTGATGGACTCCCGTATGCACTGTATCTCCCTTGCTGGAACAGAGTCGCATTTACGGCAAAGACCACATGCGAGATTGCGGAATGCAGAGTGCCTTCGGAAACACGGTTGGAGCCGAGACGGATCACTCCTCAGGACGTGGCCAGCAGTCTGCGCGGCGGGGGAAACGTTTCGCGCCAGATCGTTGACCTGATAACTCCCGCCTTCCCAGCAGACAGACTCATCGTAGTCGAGGTTTACACGCCGGGAGGAAACTGGTCCAGTTATCCGCCACACAAACACGATGTCCACGATCCGCCGCGCGAAGTTGATTTGGACGAGATCTACTATTATCGGATGAAGCAGCCAGAGGCCTTCGCGTTTCAACATCTTTATTCCGGTGAAAACTCAATCGGGCGGACCGTGAAAACCAAGGATGGAGATGCTGTCTTGGTTCGCAGCGGCTATCACCCCGTAGTTGCTGGGCCGGGGTATGACGTGTACTACCTGAATTTTCTCGCAGGATCGTCTCGCACGATGGCGATCACGGAAGATCCAAAGCATGTCTGGATCCGGTCCACGTGGAAGGAACCCGACCCTCGACTACCGCTCGTGAGAGGATGACCGGTTCTGGAGACACCCGTTCTCACTCCGATAGGTGTGAGGCTCTATGACTACACGTCTTACCATGGCGCAAGCCGTCATAGCATTCCTAGAAAACCAATACTCCGAACGGGACGGCAAACAACATCACTTCTTTGAGGGATGCCTGGGAATCTTCGGACATGGAAACGTCGCCGGCCTCGGACAAGCGCTGGAGCAAAATCCCGGCGTGCGCTACTACCTGTTTCGCAACGAACAAGCGATGGTGCACACGGCGGCGGCGTTCGCCAAGACGAGCAACCGGCTGAGATCGCTGATTTGTACAACTTCCATCGGGCCGGGCGCCACCAACATGGTGACGGGAGCAGCCGGGGCAACTATCAACCGTTTGCCGGTCCTGCTTTTGCCGGGAGATATTTTCGCGCGGCGAAACGTGGCGCCAGTGCTGCAGCAGTTGGAGTCACCGGCAAGCCAGGATATCTCGGTCAACGATTGTTTCAAGCCCGTGGCCCGTTACTGGGACCGGATTAACCGGCCGGACCAGATTCTGACCGCGCTTCCTCAAGCTATGCGCGTCTTGACTTCGCCGTCGGAGACCGGTGCGGTCGTGCTTGCATTGCCGCAGGATGTCCAGGCCGAAGCTCATGACTATCCTGAGCAGTTCTTTGAGCGGCGAGTGTGGATCATTCCCCGACCAAGATGCGATAGCCGACTTCTGTCCAAGGCTGCGGAATGGATCCGCTCCTCCCACAAGCCACTGATTGTGGCGGGTGGGGGAGTGATCTACTCGGGGGCGGGTGAGGCACTCGACAAGTTTGCGCGGCAAACCGCAATCCCAGTCGTGGAGACGCAGGCAGGGAAGGGTTCGTTGCCGTACAACCATCCGCAGGAGTTGGGCGCTGTCGGAGTAACTGGTACGCCCGGAGCGAATGTTCTTGCCCGCGAAGCCGATTTGATTCTTGGAATCGGCACACGCTACAGCGACTTCACGACCGCTTCCCAGACTGCGTTCCAGAATCCCGCCGCACGATTTGTAAACCTCAACGTGGGTGAATTCGACGCCGGTAAACAGGGGGCCCTTCCGCTTGTTGGTGACGCCCAAGTCGCGCTGGAGGATCTCACCGAATTGCTCAGAGGACATCAAGTCGATGCCTCGTACAGCGCTCGATTGCAATCGCTCCGCATGGCGTGGGAAAAGGAGGTGGACCGCATTTACAACCTGAAGGTCGGTCCTCCGATCAGCCAGGGCGCAGTGATCGGGGTAGTCAACGAGATTACTGAGGCGCGCGACGTGGTAGTATGCGCAGCCGGCAGCCTTCCGGGTGATCTACATAAACTCTGGAGGACACGCGACCCCAAAGGCTATCACCTGGAATATGGCTACTCCTGCATGGGGTATGAGATCGCCGGTGGTCTGGGCGTAAAGATGGCCGCTCCGGACCGGGAGGTTTATGTTCTGGTGGGTGACGGGTCATACCTCATGATGGCGCAGGAGATCGTGACTTCCTTGCAAGAGGGGTACAAGCTCAACATTGTCGTGCTCGATAACCACGGATTCTCCAGCATCGGCGGTCTAAGCCGAGCCTGCGGCAATCAAGGGATGGGCACAGAATACCGGTATCGGCGGGATGGAAAACTTGAAGGAGAAATGATTGGCGTGGACTTCGCCGCTAACGCAAGAAGCTTGGGAGCGTGCGCGGTCCGCGCCAAAACGCGCGATGATTTGCGCAAGGCGCTGATCGAAGCCCGCCAGCACCCGCAAACCTCGGTGATTGTCATTGAAACGGCCTACGATCAGCGAGTGCCGGGTTACGAGTCGTGGTGGGATGTTCCGATTGCGGAAGTCTCCGAGAGCGAGTCCGTGCGGGCCGCACGGTTAAAGTACGTCGAAGCGCGGGGGAAAGAGCGGATGTTCTAGCCGCTTTGGATCTCCCGCTTGAAGCCGATATTTGAAGCAAGTCAGAAGTCAGTAAGCCTAGGGGCGACTTGCCATCGGGAAGGGGCGGGAATTCAGGTGCTGGCAACGGGCGAGGGAGCGACAACACCCCGATTGAAGCGAGTCCTTGGTCTCTGGGATCTCGTGTATTACGGGATCATTTTGACGTCGCCTATCGCCGTTGTCCCCATGTTCGGCGAGGCCCAGGTGCTTTCCCGCGGCCACGCTGTCGTAACGCTACTCGCGGCGATGGTGGCGATGACCGCCACTGCCGTGAGCTTTGGCCGGATGGCAACGGTTTACCCGTCGGCTGGATCGGTCTACACGTATGTGAGCCGAGGTTTCAACTCCCACATCGGGTTTGTAATCGGTTGGGCGATGTTTCTGGAGTATCTTTTCCAGCCTCTTCAGAACAGCCTCTACGCTGCGCTAACAATCGAGAGACTACTGCCCCATATTCCATTCGCGCTGCTTTCGGCCGGCGCAGTGGGTTTTATGACCTGTCTGTGCTGGTTTGGAATCCGCACCACTGCCCGCGTCAACCAGATCCTTCTTGCCTTCATGACCATTGTAATGGTGGCTTTTCTGGGCGAGGCTCTATGGTACATCTTTGCGCACCAGCGGTGGCACGGGCTTGTTTCAACCCACCCCTTCTACGATCCACGAACATTTACGGTACGCGCCATTGCAGCCGGTACGGCCCTTGCCGCGACTACATATATCGGTTTCGACGGGGTCAGCATTTTGGCGGAGGAGGTCGAAAACCCGCGACGAAACGTTCTAATGGCAACAGTTCTGGTATGCGTGTTCACCGGGCTTTGGGCCGCATTCCAGGTCTATTTGGCCCAGCGCGTCTGGCCCGACTACCGTAGCCTCAACAATCCAGAAACAGCTTTCATGGACGTGGCGCGAGTCGTGGGTGGGTACAACCTCTTTGTTGCGTTCGCGGTTGTGCTGTTGGTTTCAAGTTTGGCTTGTGGACTCGCAGGGCTGTTGGGCGCGGTACGTTTACTCTACGGCATGGGTCGTGACAACGTGTTGCCACGAAAAATCTTTGGCCATCTGAATGCCGCGCGCGGGAATCCCACTTACAACGTGGCCATCGCCGGCGCCGTAGCGTATCTCGGTACCTTGACCATGCAGTGGGAAAGGTCTATCGAGATTATGAATTTTGGTGCCTTGATGGCTTTCATGGCCGTCAATTTGGCCGCGGTCCGGCACTTTGGCTTCTCCGCCGAGAGGACTGGGAAGCGAAATATATTGTTGGACATTGTTGTTCCGGCCCTGGGCTTTCTCTTCTGTCTGGTGATCTTTCTGGGACTGCAAGGATCCACGCTAGCCGGGGGAGCAGTCTGGGTCGCGTGTGGCGGTTTGTACGTGGTCATTAAAACCAAGGGCCTGCGCGCACAGCCTGTGGTCATTGACTTCAGCGAATCTTCATGAACCCGGCTTCACCCGCCGACGGCGGTTGGCACGCTGTTCTCGGTGATTCCAGTCGGTTCCCTGTGCGAGTGCAGCATGAAACCACAGGATTCGCGGACTCGCAATTGCGGCGGCATGCTGATAGTGACCGGGCGAGTGCGCTTACCCTGGATGCGCTCGAGAATCAGGCGTACAGCGGCCTCACCGAGTACGTACTTTGGTAGTTCGATAGTGGTCAGGCGGGGCCGGAAGCACCCCAGCCAGGGATAATCGTCAAAACTGACCAAGGCGAAATCGTCCGGACAGCGCATCCCAATTTCGTCGGCTGCGCTCATGAACCCAACGGTCATTAGGTAGTTGGTCACCAGCACGGCATCGGGCCGGTATGGCAGCAGCGCAAGTCCAGCGCGGTGACCCGATTCGATGCGATAGTCGCCCTCGAATGCCAGATCGGGCAGGTAGTCGAGACCGCTCGCTGCGAGCGCTTTACGGTATCCCTGGCGGCGAGCGCGAGCATTGCTAACCTGTAAGGGGCCGCTGACGAAGCCAATGCGCTTGTGGCCAATCCGCGCCAGATGAGCCACCGCCTCCATTGCGCCCTGCCGGTCGTCCGTCTGTACAAGGTCGGTTTTGAGGCTGGGACAGGTCCTCATTAACAACACGATCGGAACTTTAGCTTCGTCAATCATCCGGAGTTGGGTGATCGACAGTTCGGTGGGGGTTTTGTTGAGAATGATTCCGTCCACCCGCTTGGAAAGCAGAAGTTCCAAATAAACAGCCTCTTTGCCCTGTTTGTCGTCACTGTTGCAGAGCAGGACGCTGTAACCCGCTATCTGAGCGGCGTCCTCGGCGCCACGCACGATGGCAGGAAAGAACGGATTGGCAATGTCCGTCACCACCATACCCAACGTGTGAGTTTGCTGTTTGGCCAGGCTGCGCGCCAACAAGTTAGGGCGATAGTTGAGCTTGTGAATTGCCGCTTCCACGCGGCGGCCCAAGGTGGAGCTGACGCGTCCGGTTTTGTTGATTACTGCAGATACGGTAAAGACGGAGACTTTGGCCTCGCGGGCTACGTCGTAAATGCTCGGGGTTTTCGGGGACTGCCCAGATTTACGCGTTCGTCTTGCCTTCTCGCTCATAGGAATTGCCGGAACCGTAGCGGCAGGAGCTCACCGCTTCGCGACCTATAGTCCTGAAACATTCTCAACAACTACCCGCAACACCGGCATCACCGTACCACAGTTTGGCAAATCTCGAAACGCCGGGCCAAAGCCGAGCAAGCGGCTGAGGCGTATGCACACGATCTGTCTGCATCGACTTCCGCCGATCCGAAGCAAAAAGAAAAATGGCCTAAGCGGTTTGGCACTTCTGCAAATATGCTAGCATTTCTCAACTCGTTGCACTATTCTTTCTGGCGTGCAGGGCCGGAAAGACGATATCAGGGTGCATAGAAGAAGAGGCCCTGGTTCACTTATCAAGTCGTGAGGGAAAAGCCCGGCTTGGGCCGGGGTCTAGTTGCCATTCGTCAAAGCGCTAAGATTTTTCCAGGAGATGCTTGGATGGCTAAATTAGGCGTCGGCGTACTCGGAGTCGGGGAAATGGGCAAGCGCCACGCCGAGAACATCCGCCGGCAGGTGCCGCAAGCGCGCCTGGCAGCGGTTGCTGATGTCGCGGCCTCCAGGGCCAAGCTGGTGGCGGCAGAACTGGAAATCGAGCACTCCTTCGGCAGCCTCGAGGACATGCTCGAGTGCAAGGACGTGGACTGTGTTTTGATCGCCACCCCCGACAAATTGCACGCGCAGGCGGTGTGTACGGCGGCCGCGGCGGGAAAGAACATCCTTTGCGAGAAACCTCTCGCGACTAATTTGGCAGATGCCGAGACGGCGCTGAAGGCGGTGAGCAAAGCTGGAATCGCGTTGCAGATTGGGTTTATGCGCCGCTACGACCCAGCGCATGCGGCGGCGATGAAACGAATTGAAGCGGGTGAGATCGGCGAGCCGGTCATCTTCAAATCGGTCGGGCGTGACAAGGATGCTCCTCCCATCTCGGCTTACCAGTCCAAACTGAATGGCATGTTGTTGTACAACAACACCATTCATGATTTTGACTTGGCGCGCTGGCTGATGCGGGACGAAGTCATCGAAGTCCACAGCTACGCTACCGTAGCGATCCGTCCTGAGGTGGCGCAATATGACGACATCGTTGCCAGCGTGGTGAATTTGAAATACAAACGGGGGGCGATCGGCAACATCGAGTCGTATGTCCAGGCAATCTATGGTTACGATGTGCGCACCGAAATTGCCGGATCCAAAGGGTCTGTACTGATAGGAAGCCTGCAACACACGCCCACAGCTTTTCTAAGCGCGAATGGCCGCCTGGAGATGCTCGCCGATCACTATCTCACACGGTTTGCTGACGCGTACGTGGCGGAAGTGAGAGATTTTGTTCAGCACATGCTGAGCGGCCGGCCACCATGGATTTCCGGCGAGGACGGCTTGCGTGCACTCGAGATTGCAGTGGCGGCGGAGAACTCTTACCGGCAAACCCGGCCGTGCGGCGTCGGCTTAGAGATATCGGCCGCCCGCTAGCAACAGGAGGAACCCATGGCACCAGCTATTGCCTCTGTAACATACAAGAGTCCGTTGCATGAGATGACGCAATCCACGCCCACTTGCCTGTGGAACGACTCGGCCTCTGTTCCAGAACTAACGTATTCAATCGAACACGGAGCAGTTGGCGCGACCTGCAACCCCGTCATCGTAGTCGGGATCCTTAAGAAAGAGATGGCGGCATGGAAGGACCGGATTCGCGCCCTGATGGAGGAACGCCCAACGGCGACCGAGGAGCAAATCGGCTGGCAGCTCGTGCGTGAAGTCTCGGTCAAAGCGGCAAGTCTTCTGAAGCCGGTTTTCGATGCGCAGCGGGGCCGCAACGGAAGGCTTTCGATCCAGACCGATCCGCGACTCTATCACGATACCGAAGCCATTTTGCAGCAAGCCGAGGAATTCAACCGGCTCGCGCCCAACATGATCGTGAAAATACCGGTCACGCGCGCGGGGATTCCCGCGATCGAAGAGGCGAGTTACCGCGGCATCAGCATCAACGCGACCGTATGCTTCACCCTGCCCCAGTGCATCGCGGTGGCTGAAGCTGCAGAGCGAGGCCTTGCGCGCCGCGAGAGAGAGGGCAAAGAGATCGCGAGTATGGGCCCCGTTTGCACCATCATGGTGGGCCGGCTCGATGACTGGCTGAAGGTGTGGGCCGAAAAGGAGAACATCACTATTGACCCGGGTTATCTGGAGTGGGCGGGCGTAGCGGTGTTCAAGAAGACGTATCAAATCTTCCGTGAACGCGGCTATCGTATTCGTCTGCTCTCGGCCGCGTTCCGCAATCATATGCACTGGAGCGAATTCATCGGTGGCAATGTCGTCATTTCTCCGCCCTATTCCTGGCAGGTTCGCTTCAATGCCAGCGATGTGGAAGTGACTTCCCGGATAGACAAACCGGTGGAGGCGAAAATTGTCGAGGAACTCTCTCGGAAGTTCCCGGATTTCCGGCGTGCCTACACCGAGGGTGGAATTCCGGTCGAAGAATTCGATTCTTTCGGCGCAACTCGCCGCACGCTGCGGCAGTTCATCGCCGCGTGCCATGACCTGGATGCCCTGGTGCGCGATGTTATGCTCCCCAACCCCGATTTGGTATGAAATCGCAGTACTCTTGAATGTCAGACCTGGGCACTGCACAAGCAGCTAACCGGTAAGGAATTCTGAATGGCGCACACGATTGGAGTGGGTGTTGTCGGAATGGGCTGGATGGGCATGGTCCATAGCCGTGCCTATCTGCAGGTTGCCGATCGCTTTTACGACACCGGGATTCGGGCAAAGCTCATCGTGTGTGCGGACGACGTGGAAAGCCGGGCAAAAGAAGCCCAGGAACGTTTCGGCTTCGAGCGTATCACGACCCATTGGCAAGATGTGATTGCAGATCCTGATGTGCAGGTGGTGAATATCACGACGCCGAATTACCTGCATCGCGAGGTGGCGGCCGCCGCGGTTGCCGCGGGCAAGCATGTTTTCTGTGAGAAACCCGTCGGAAAAAGTCCGCAGGAGACTGCCCAGATCGAGCGGTTGGCCCGCCAGGCAGACGTTCTCACGTGGGTCGGGTACAACTACCGGTGGGTCCCGCTGGTGGAGTATGCGCGGCAACTGATTCGCGAGAGGAAACTTGGCCGGCTCACGCATTTTCGAGGCCGGTTTTTTGCAGGCTACGCCTCCAATCCGCAGGGCGTTCTTTCCTGGAGGTTTCAACAGGAGTTCTCAGGGTTGGGCGTTCTAGGCGATCTGATGTCGCACGTGGTGGATATGGGCCTGATGCTGGCTGGTCCGATCCAGCGCGTGGTGGGTAATCGGGAGACTTTTTTTGGGCGCCGGCCTTTAACCACACCCGGAGCCGGTACCCACTTCAGCGTGGCGACGGGCGGCCCTCTTGGGGACGTGACCAATGAAGACTACGCTGCTGCGTTGGTGCGATTCGCCAATGGAGTGCAGGGCAGCGTGGAGGTCTGCCGCGTAATCCAGGGGCATAAGTGTCAGTTCACCTTCGAGATCGAGGGCACGGGCGGCGCGCTGAGCTGGGACTTCGAGCGCATGAACGAGATGCAGCTTTTCAGCCCGGACGAAAATAAGGCCCATGACGGTTGCACTCGTATCGTAAGCGGCCCGCAGCACGGCTCCCATGCGCGATTCAATCCTGGTGCCGGTGTAGGGCTCGGCTATGAAGACTTGAAAACCATCGAGGCGTACCAGTTTCTGAAATCGGTTGCAGAGCAGCGGCAGGGAGAGCCCGGCCTGACCGAGGCGGTGCGCGTAGCCGAGGTGTTGGCCGCGATCGAGCGCTCGTGGGAGGCGGGAAGCTGGCAAGAGGTCACCAGCATTTCTTCATAAGTTGTGGCACGTGAGACACCGTTCTCAGCGCTGTTTCTGATCAAAGGACTCTAAGGTGGCAGGTGCAAAACGTGTTGGATACGCAGTTGTCGGCTTGGGCAGCATCTCTGAGGTGGCCGTTTTGCCTGCTTTCCGGAACAGCAAGAAGTCCAAGCTGGTGGCGCTGGTGAGCCATGACAGAAAAAGAGCCGAGCAAATGGGTAGGAAGTTTGGCGTTAAGAATTGGTACAGCTACGAAGACTACGAGCGGTGCTTGAACCGTGCGGACGTGGAGGCGGTATTCATTGCTTCGGTCAACAACGCACATGCCGAACAGACGCGGCGCGCCGCCGCGGCAAACAAGCACGTGCTGTGCGAAAAGCCGATGGCTACTTCGGTGAAAGATTGCCGAAGCATGGTGGACGCATGCAAAGCCAACCGGGTGTGCCTCATGATTGCCTATCGCAAGTACTTTGAACCCGGGAGCGTAGCGCTGAAGAAGCTGGCCGCCAGCGGCAAGCTGGGCCGCCTCCGGCACATGTACTCGACCTACACGGAAATTGTCGACCCTGGCAAAGCCCGGGCTTGGCAACTGAGCAAGAAGCTGGCGGGGGGCGGTTCGCTAATGGACCTAGGCATTTACTGCGTCAACACCATGCGCTGGGTGGCAGGCAGCGATCCGATTGAGGCTTCGGCGTATGCCTGGACTGACGACCCGGAACGCTTCCACGAGGTGGAAGACAACATAGCCCTTCGGCTGACCCACGCCGATGGTTTGGTATGTCAAGGAGCTTCCAGTTTCAGCGCCGCAGCCGCATCGTTTCTGCAAGTACACGGCGAGAAGGGCTGGGCCGCGCTGAATCCTGCATTTGCCTTCGAGGAGGAGCGCCGCCTGTTTGGCAAGATTCAAGGGCGATGGTTCGAGCAGAAGTTTAAAGTGATCGACGAATTCGTTCTAGAGTTGGATGCCTTCGCGGAGTGCATCCGCTGCGGGCGCGATCCAGAACCGGATGGCATGGAAGGATTACGCGACATCGCCACCATACAGGCGGTTTATCGGTCGGCGCGTGAAAACCGGACTGTCCGGATCGAGCCGGAGGGCTGTGATTAGAGACTCGAGACTCGCCCTGCAGAAATCGGCCAATTTGCCGCTAACCGCAATCGATTTCTGGAATTCTCTGGATGAAACTGGTTTTGCTGACAAAAAACGCTTGACAGTGCCGCATAAAGAGAGCTATAGCATAACCGCTTAGCTTGTTCCTAATGGTTTTGTATTAGCCGGTGGTTTCGAGGTCCGGTCACCGCATTGTGTTCGAGGGGGAGCGAAAACCATGGCGAAGCACACCTGTTTCAAAGCAAGCCTTCTGATCTGTGCGGTGGCGATGTTCGGTCTGGCGCCGCGCCTTGTTCTTGCCCAAGTGACAACCGGTAGGATTACCGGCGCGGTCACGGACTCTTCCGGTGCAGCGGTGCCCGGGGCTCGCGTAACGGTTACCCAGAAAGAGACCTCCGCCTCTGTCACCGTCGCCACCGACGCTGCAGGGAGCTACAGCGCCGCAGCTTTGAAGATTGGCACGTACACGGTAAGCGCTGAGAAGCAGGGATTCCAGCGGGTTGTGCAGTCCGACGTTAACTTGGACATCGGGCAAGTGGTTCGAGTGGACTTTGTTTTGAAGGTGGGGGTGGTTTCCGAGACAGTGGACGTGAACGCTGTGCCTCCACTGCTGCAGGCGGAAACCTCATCGCTGGGCACGATTGAAACCGAAAAACGCATTGTGGACCTGCCTTTGAACGGCAGGAACTTCTTCAAGCTCGCCTACCTCGGTCCTGGGGCGAACGAGGGATCCACGGGAACCAGCGCGGGAGCCGGATCAACCGACAACAACCGGACAGGCATTGCCTTGTCGGTCAACGGCCTTCGGATATTCGACAATAACTTCCTTCTCGACGGCTTGGACAACAACGAATTCGGCAATGGCACCGTGGTCATCCAGCCGCCGCCCGATTCCATTCAGGAGTTTCGAGTAGAAGAAAACTCGATGAACGCCGAATTCGGCCGCGGCGGCGCGATGGTTAACATCGTACTTCGTTCCGGAACAAACCAGCTTCACGGCGCGGCGTGGGAATTCCTGCGGAACGACAGACTGGACGCGCATAACTTTTTCGCGCCCGGTCAGCTGGGTTTCCAAAGAAACCAGTACGGCGGCCAGTTGGGCGGGCCGATCGTGAAAGACAAGATGTTCATCTTCGGTTCGATCCAGCGGTCCGACATTCGCGAGGAGCTGCCCTTCATCAGCACGGTTCCCACCCAGTTGATGCACCAAGGGATTTTCACCGATTTGCCCCCAGGCTCAATTAAGAACCCGTTCGCCTCAAACACACCCTATACGAACAACACCATTCCTACGTGCAGCCAGCCTGGCTGCATCAACAGCGTGGGTCTGAATATCGTCAACCTCTTTCCTTTTCCAAATATTCCCGGGGCGGGGCTCAGCAATAACTTTATTTTCAACGGAAAGTACAAGTTCGATGAGACCGCCTTCGAAACCCGGTTCGACTATAACATTTCGTCCAAAGATCGTTTTTTTGCGCACTACGCGATTGCCACCCCCAAAGCCACGAATCCCTCCAACTTTCCCAACGTGGACGGAGGGGCTGGTTCTGGAACATCGAGCACTCTGGACAACCGGGTGCAGAGCGTAGCTGGCGACTGGACTCACATCTTCAATCCGCGCTTGCTCAACGACCTGCGGGCGGGTTTCATCCGGTTCAAGGACGCCACTCTGCCGCTAGATTTCGGGTCGAGTGCCGGAAACAACGTGGGTATTCCCAACGCCAACCATGGCGGCAACTCTTCCGGCTTGACCAAGATTCAGATCAACGGCTTTACGCAGCTTGGGGATTCGCTGTGGGTGCCAGAAACGATTGCCGAGAACATTTACCAGCTAGCTGATACGCTTAGCTGGACGCACGGAAAACACTCACTCAAGTTCGGCGCTGATTTCCGCCGCCAGCAACGGAACTTTTTCCAGCAGACGGCTCCTTCGGGCCAGCTTCAGTTCTTCGGCAATTACACAGGTTACGGGCTGGCCGACACCTTGCTCGGCATTCCGCAGGCGACGCTGCAGGATCACCTTTTCGGAATCGTTGATCCCACGCGCTACTGGGACTTGTCGGAGTTCGTGCAGGACGACATTCGCGTGACCCCGAATCTGACGTTGAACCTTGGCTTGAGGTATGAGATCAGCTCGCCCGCAGCTGGACCCACCGTCGGCAACTTTGATCTGCAAACCCTCACTGTCAACCACTCGTCCCATGGCGGAGTTGGATTCGACAAGAAAGACTGGGCGCCGCGCGTGGGCTTTGCCTGGACGGTGCGCCCGAATACCGTCGTCCGCAGCGGCGGCGGGATCTTTTATGCTGCGGAAGGCAACATTTTTGACGACCTGGGTTTGAATCCACCCAGCCTGGCGGTTCAGTCCTTCAACTACCCTGCTTCAAATCCTTCTACGGCTCAATTGCTGAATGCTTTCCCGGCGACATTCAACCCGATCCCTCCAGACAACCCCAGCGGCACGGTGCGATACACCGGGCCGGTTCGCAAGATTCCCCGGATTTACGAATGGAATTTGACGGTGGAACAGCAATTCAGTCAAAACTGGCTGTTCCGGGTTGGGTACGTGGGCACCCGCAGTTCAAACCTGTTTGACCACGAATCATCGAACACGAATCAGGCTCTGCAGCCCTCGGACTTGAATTTCTCTGGGACAGGTGTCTGTGGGTTCAACCAGGGGCGGCCCTTCTTCTTGAAGCGGCCTTGCTTAAATATTGTCCTGCCGCTTGACGTCGCACGGCTGAGCATGTTCTACAACGGACTGCAAACCTCCTTGGAGCATCGTTTTGCGAGCGGCTTTAATATTCTGGCTGCCTACACCTTCGCGAAATCCCTCGGGACTGCTGACGGCAACGTGAACCAGTGCGATATCCAAAACGCCCACAACATCGCCGCAGAAAAGGGCCCCACCACCCCGGATTTCCGCCACCGGCTGGTGGTGAGCTATGTTTACGAATTGCCTTATGGCAAGGGGAAACACTTTGGGGGCAACGCCAACGGTGTAGCGCAGGCCGCTCTCGGAGGTTGGCAGGTCAGCGGAGTCACTACAGTTCGCAGCGGAGAGGCTTTCGATGCCCTCATGGGGAACGGCGACCTCACAAATACTGGGGCTTTCAGCGCGCGTCCGGACATAATTCACAACCCCTACGATTTTTCGTTTGACGTCGCTACGCAGGCGGCACTCGGCTGCAGCAATCCTGGCCATCAGACTCGCGATTGCTGGTTCAATCAGGCGGCTTTCGTCGCTCCCCCGCTGGCCCCCGGCCAGCTGGTAGCGCGCGACTTCGGAGATGCGAGACGTGCTGCATTGCGCGGTCCGGACCTGGTGAACTTCGACTTTTCAGCCTACAAAACGTTCCGGCTGAGCGAGAAATTTGGACTGGTTTTCCGAGCCGAGTTCTTTAACATCTTTAACCATCCTAACTTCAATCTTCCGAACTTGCTATCGGGCGGCGGCAGTAGCGGGGCTGGGTTTGTGAACTTCAACTGTGCAACGCTGCCAAGCGGAGCGACGGATTGCAGCAGGCGCTCACCCGGCGGTGCCGCGATCACCCAGACACTACCTGACGCCCAGCGGGAGATCCAGTTCGGCCTCAAGGTTCAGTTCTAAGAACCGGAGTGGTACAAATCGAGGTTTTTCCAAGGGGACTTGAGTGCCCTCTTTGGATAAGAGGGTCATAAGGGATGGCCATTCGCGCAGCCAGTGCGCCCATCAATTGGGGAATAATGGAGCACATCGAGCTCCCCGCTGATTACCCCTATGGGCGGGTGCTCGATGAGATCGCCAAGGCAGGATACTCCGGTACCGAGCTCGGGCCCTATGGATTTCTGCCCACCGAGCCGGCCGCGCTTCACAGGGAACTTGAGAAGCGTTCCCTGACCCTGTGCTCAGCGTTCATTGACGTAGAGCTGGGCAACCCATCTGCGCACGAAGCCGGCCTGGCCGACGTTACCCGTTCGGCAAAGCTGATTAGTGAGGCCGGCGCCAAACTTCTGGTTCTTTCCGACAAGATCACTCCCGCGAGGAATGCCACAGCCGGGCGACGTAACGATGCCAATCAAATCTCCTGGAACGAAGCGGAGTGGAAGGCCGCAGCGACAGCGATTCGCAAAGTAATCGCGCGCTGCAAGGCAGTCGGCCTGAGGGTAGCATTTCACCATCATGCCGGGGGCCACGTGGAGACTCCTGAAGAAGTCGATCGACTCTTTTCGCTGTTCCCCGCCAATGAGTTGGGGCTGTGCCTGGATACCGGGCACTACATGTATGGCGGCGGCGACGCGGTTGCCTTTCTGGAGAGGCAAGTGTCCCGGGTTTGGTGCGTGCACTTAAAGGACGTATACGAGGCGAAGGCAAACGAAGCCCGTCGTGCAAAGATGAATTTCCATCAGGCCGTTCGGCATGGAATTTTCGCGCCGCTCGGTAAGGGGAGCATCGATTTTCCCCGCGTAATATCACTTTTGCAAAGTGGACACTACGACGGCTGGGTGGTTGTCGAAGCCGACGTGCTGCAGGGCGGAGTTGGGGCTGACGCTCCTCTGGCTAATGCAATCGCCGGAAGAGAATACCTTCGCGGCCTAGGGGTCTAAACAACAAAAGACGTGAACGTGACGTCTTTCCGCAGTTATAACTCCCGCATTAGAATTGTCATGATGAACCGAAGGCAGTGGCTCCAGAGTCTTGCCACAGCAGCGGTAGGCTGTTTCCTGCGACCCTTACCGGGCAAAGGGTTTTCATCCGGCGTCCCGCCAGTCTATTTCCCACACTATGTTGAGGTCGCTCCGAAGGCGGGGCTTCTGGCCAAGACCGTCCTCGTCGGTCACGAAAGTAAAGACTTTCTGCTCTCAACGACGGGTGGAGGAATCGCTCTGTTCGATTACGACAATGACGGCTGGCTCGATATTTTCGTGGTCAATGGCTGGGGATTGAAGGACTTTCCGAAGGGCGAGGAACCCACAAACCACCTGTACCGCAACAACCGTGATGGAACTTTCAGTGACGTAACCGAAAAGGCTGGATTGGTGCGCCATGGCTGGGGGCAAGGTGTGTGCGTTGGAGATTATGACAACGACGGAAACCTCGATCTCTTTGTCACTTACTACGGCAAGAATGTGCTCTATCACAACAACGGCGACGGGACATTCACGGACGTAACGCGCGAATCCGGACTGATGCAGGCAGAGGACCACTGGAATACCGGAGCCGCGTTCGTTGACTACAATCGCGACGGGCATCTCGATCTTTTCGTGAGCAATTACGTTGATTACGAGTACGGCCTGAAGCTGTATGACAGCGATCCTGCTCTGGTCGGACAGCAGTCACCGGTGTTGTACGGTGTCGCCGGACTGAAAGGTACTAAGAACTTTCTCTACCGTAATAAGGGCAACGGTACGTTCGTCGATGTATCCGATGCAGCAGGGATCAGCAAAGCTGGTCCCACCTACGGGTTTTCCCCCTGCGTTGGTGACTATGACAACGATGGCTGGCCCGATATCTACGTGGCAGACGACTCCACACCCAGCCTGCTTTTCATGAACAATCATGACGGCACGTTTCGCGAGAACGGAATGCTGGCCGGCGTGGCCTACGATGCAAACGGCCGCACGCAAGGCGGAATGGGAGCTGACTCCGCAGATTATGACGGCGACGGTTTACTGGACATTGTAAAGACAAATTTCTCCGATGAGGTGCCGAGCCTATATCACAACGAAGGCAAAGGCTTCTTCAGGGACGTTACCATACCCGCTGGTTTGGCAGGTGAAACCAACTCAGTGAAATGGGGCACTGGATTTTTGGATTTCGATGATGACGGACGGCCCGACCTTCTGATAGTCAGCGGCTCAATTTACCCGCCGGGCGCCGGCCTCGGCCATCAGCTCCCGAAGACGGAGAGCAAAATCATTCTGCTGCGCAACCTCAACGGCAACCGGTTTGTGAATATCTCCGAACAAGCAGGGCCCGCGCTCACTCAGTCGCGATGCAGTCGGGGTGCGGCCTTGGGGGACATCTTCAATACCGGGCGCGTCGCAATCGTGGTCAACAACCTGAACGACCGTCCTTCTTTACTTCGCAATCAGTCCCCGCCCCCAAACTCCTGGCTTTTGGTGAAGCTGATTGGAACAAAAACTAATCGAGCTGGAATCGGTTCTCGCGTGGTCGTCGACGCGAACGAGCGGCGCCAGGTGCAGGAGGTGCGCAGCGGCGGAAGTTTTTGCTCGCAGAACGATCTCCGTCTGCATTTTGGCTTGGGCGTGGCCAAGGAGGCTCGGGTGCAGGTTCGTTGGTTGGGCGGGGCCGAAGAAACGCTGGATCATGTCCCCGCCAATAGGCTCGTCGTCGTCCAGGAAGGCAAGGGGATCATCTCACAGGAAGCATTTTGAACGTATTATCCTTGTCTGCCATGCCCCGCCCAGTCATTCCGTTTTTTGCTCTTCTCGCCCCTTTTCTCTTCTCAATCACGGGTGTGGCTTCTCCCCAGGCGGGCAGCGCTGAAACAGCGTATCGGCAGGCTCTGCAGCTTCTTCAGAGTGGCAAAAATAGCGATGCACTTGCGGTAATCAATGCGGCCATTGCCGCGGGGTCTGGTGATGTCTCCCTCTACAACCTCAGGGGCCTGGTAACCAGCGAACTCGGCCGGAATCAAGAGGCAGAGGAGAGCTTTCGAACCGTGATCCGTCTGTCCCCGACGTCACCGATGGGATACAACAATCTCGGCGTGCTGCTCTCGAAGGTCGGCCGCGATCGCGACGCTGCGAACGCATTTCGTGAAGCCCAGGCGCGTGATCCGCAGAACTTCACCGCGTTGCTGGGGCTTGGTACGTCTCTTGTCGCACTCCATGAGTATGGCGGGGCGATTAATTATCTGGAGAAGGCATGGAAAGCCCATCCCGGAGACTTTCAGGCAGGATACGAATGGGCGCTGGCGCTGCGCGAAGACAAGCAGGCAGCCGCCGCGAAAAAGATTCTGGGCCAGGTGCCTGCGCCCCAAGAACCTGAACTGGCAGTCAAGTATTACTCGTTAGCGGGGGTGGTCGCAGAAGACCTGAAAGAATTCGCGGCGGCTTCGCAGTCTTATCGCCGGGCCTATGCGATCAAACCCGGTGCGTATGAAATCTACCTGCCACTGGTGCGGGCAACGCTCTCCGCAGGCCCGTCGTCCCCGGAAAGCTTGCCTGCGCCGCCCGAGAATTTATCCGCAGCGCAACAGATGGCGCTCGGAACCTTGTACGCGTCACATGGCGCGTACGAAGCAGCGATCCCGCGATTTGAGAAAGCGCTGCAAGAAGACAGCTCAAGCGAAACTGCCGCGCTGAGTCTAGCTCTCGCTTACAAGAACGCGGGGAAGTCTCCTGCGGGAATCGCTTTTCTCCGGGGGAGAGCCGATACGCACCCGTCAGCAGCGCTCTACAACATGCTTGCCGATCTCGAGGAGGAATCGGGTGAATTTGTCGAGGCGGCTCAGAGCTACCAACACGCGGTGGAACTCGATCCCGCCAATGAACAATACTACTTCGATCTCGGGATGGAATATCTCTCCCACTTCACCTTCGGGCCGGCCGCCGAGGTCTTTCAGTTAGGTACACAGAAGTTTCCCAAATCTTCTCGCCAATTTCTCGGGCTGGCCTTCAGTCATTACGCCGCGCGGAAGTATCCAGAAGCCGCGGACAGTTTTACGACAGCACTCGAAATCGCTCCAGACTCGCCTGCGGTATTTCAAGCCTGGAAGGTCGTGCTTAGTTTTCTCGCGCCCAAAGACTGGGAGAGGCTGCTGCCGCGTCTGAGACGCCTGGAAGCTGAAAATCCACAGAGTCCCGAGCTGGCCTTTTGTTATGGTGCAGCACTTTTCCGTGCGGAATTAGCTAAGGGAACAAACAGCGCGTTGGATCGGCCACGGCTTGTTCTGGAGAAGTCCGTGCGATTGAGGGCAAACTTTCCCGAGGCGCATTTGGAACTAGGCAACCTGTACGCGGCACGGAATCACGACCAAAAAGCAGTCAGTGAATATCTCGAAGCGATCCGCCAGGATCCAAAGTCCGATATTGCACACTATCGTTTGGGACAAGTCTATCGCGAGATGAGCAGGCTCGATTTGGCGACGGAGGAGCTAGCCCGCTACCAGGAGCTGTCCAAACTCCACCAGGAAGAACTCAAGCGCAGCCGCAGCGCCATCAAGCAGTTTGTTCTCTCCCAGCCAGCAAAACCCAACTGAGGCGGGTACGGCTGATCCGGCAGTTTCAAGCAGCCCGAGACGAGCGCGCGCGATTTGCCACTGCCACCGCGTGCCCGTCGCGGTACGAGCGCTCCGCCGCGGCCGCGACAGCGACCGCCTGGCGGCCATCGAATGCATCTACCTTGGGATCACGGTCGGCGACAATAGTTTGTACGAAGTCGCGCATTTCATTCAGATAGCCCTCGGCAAAGCGCACGAGGAAGTGGTCGACGACGTCGGTCTTGCCCCCGGACGCAGTCAGCACCACCTCGGCGGTCTGCTGAAGATATCCCGTTATGATGGTGCCCTTGGAACCTACGATCTCGGTGCGCACGTCATATCCGTAACCGGACTGCATATAGTTCTCAACCGCGCCGAGCGTCCCTCGCGAAAACCTCATGTTGAGCAGAGCGGTGTCGATATCGTTGAACTGCGCGATCTCAGGAAAGACCAGAACGGCCCCATAGGCATGTATCTCAGCGATTTCGTCGTTCATGAACCAACGTCCCAGGTCAAATTCGTGGACGGTGGAATCCTGAAAAAACATACCGTTGACGCCGCTGGCCATGTAACTTACCGGCGGCGGCGCCGGGTCGCGTGCCAGCGACTTGAAGATCACAGGATCGCCGATTTCGCCGGCTTCGATCCGTTGCTTGGCTTTCACATTGGGAGGATCGTAGCGACGGACATGTCCCACCTGGACTCTGACTCCCGCCTTGGCGGTAAGATCCAGCAATTCGTCGGCTTCTTCAACAGTCAGGGTGAAAGGCTTTTCGCAGAAAATGTCCTTGCGCGCCTGTGCGCAAATGCGCATTGCGGCGCCATGGAATTTTGCGGGAGTCACAACGACAACCGCTTGAATATCCCGCCGCTCAACCAGCGCTTCCACGCTGCCATACGCATGCTCGATTTCCAATTCAGACGCGACTTGTTGGGCTCGCTTCAGGTCGGCGTCGGCGACTGCGAGCAATTTTGCTTCCGGGATCAAACGCCGGATGTTCTGGGCATGTTGTTTGCCCATCGTGCCCACTCCTACCACTCCCATGCCCAACTTCGCCATAACGATCCTTGTCAGTATCTAATCTTTACTGGACGGCCCTTCTCCACGGCTTTATAGATCGCCTGAATAATAATGATGTCGCGTAATCCCTGTTCGCCGTCGGGTTCCGGCCTGCGACCTTTCTGGATGCAGTCTGCAAAATAATCAATCTCCAGAACAAATTCATCCATAGGCTTGAAAGTCTTTTCAAACCACTTGCCGCTGATCTTTCCGCTGAGCCGTCTTTCTTCTTCAAAAGCGAATGCCGGAGCTAGCTCAGCCCAGCCCTTCTCCCCGTGTACGTGGACGAAAGAAGAAAACGCCGCACTGTAAGCTGCGGTCCCTTGCAGGATAAGCCCGCTCTGGAAATCGAGACGAAAGGCAACGCCCTGCTCTACCTCTTTATGCCGTCTTCGATCACGAACCCAGCTTACGGCGCTTGCTCCCACGGGATCCTCATCCACCAGCCAACGGCAAGTGTTAACGCAGTAAACGCCGAGGTCGGTCAACGGTCCCCCGCCGCACAATTTTCGTGAAAACAGCCATGCTGGTGAGTTATCGCCGAATGGGCGGAGTTCAGAAAACAGAGTGTGGATGACGTCAATCCGGCCCAACTCGCCTCGCGAAATCATCTTCTTGAGCATTACGCTGCCAGGCTCGAAATACTTGCGATACGCCGTCATGAATTGCACTTTGTTCCGTCGGCAAGCGGCGACCATATTTCGAGCTTGCTGGATTGTGGCCGCCAGAGGCTTCTCACAGAGCACATGTTTGCCTGCTTTTGCCGCCTGGACCGCGTACTTTTCATGTTCACCCGGCGGGGTTGCTATATAGACAGCGTGAACCTGTGGGTTCCGCAGGCATTCGCCATACTCGGCATAGCTGTAGGCATGGCTGGCGCGGAATTGTGCCGCCAGTTTTCGCGCCTTTTCTTTGTCGCCGCTGACAACGGCGATTAGTTTGGATTTCTTACTGTGGGCAAATGCCGGCAAGACAGCAACCTGAGAAATGCTTCCCAGGCCCACAACTGCGTAGCCAATTCGTTTGCCGCGTGGCATTGATAAGTTTCCTCCCGAGTGGAGCGTTTTTCGGGTCAGCTCTCCCGGTCGGCGCGGCTGAGGTTCTGGTTCTTGATGGCGCGGTGCTCGACGCCCCGAAGTTCCTCGATGTGTTCGAGCACCTTGTGGATCGCGTCGGCAATGCTGTCGATACTTTTCTTATCAGCGAGGAAGAGCTGATGCGGAAACCAGACCGCTTCGTGATACGCCGCACGCTCTGCCGCCGGACAGTTGTACATATTGCGCAGATCGAGCGGCTTGGGCCGTCCCCAGCTCAGGGCCGGATAGTCGGTGGGATCGAGCGGAAACAATGAACTCCTGTAAACCGGCTCGTAGAAAAGGCCGTCGCACGGGATTCCCTCCAACTGCAGAGCGGCAACAAATGCAGCGCGCGGAATTTCATTCGCCTGTTCTGCGAAATATTTCAACACGTAGCCGTACGGGGCCAGGCGCGTGATGCGGGGCTCGGGCTTCAGCAGGCCGATGCCGCGCGTTCCCCGCAGACGTCCCTCGAAGTATTTCATATTCTTTTCCCGGAGCTTCGCTTGGCTGGGAAGGCGCTCCAGTTGCGCCCCGAGCACCGCTGCCTGAAATTCACCCATCCGATAATTGAACCCGATGATACGATGGTGAAACTTGTCTGTAACGCTAGCGCGTCCTGCATTGATGTAAGTCTGAACGCGCTCGTGATACTCGAGGTTGTTGGTGATTACTGCTCCACCCTCGCCCGCGGTAATCAGCTTGCTCGATTGAAAACTGAAAGCGCCCAAGTCGCCGATGGAACCCGCGCCTTTGCCCCGCCACATCCCGCCATGCGCATGCGCGCAGTCTTCGATGACTTTGAGGTTGTGTTTCGCCGCCAAGGGCATGATCACATCAAGGTCCGCAAACCTCATCCCCAGATGCACGGGAAGAATGGCCCGCGTCTTGGGCGTGATCGCCTGTTCGATCAGGTTCGCATCCATGCAATATGTGTCGGGATCAACGTCAACGAAGACGGGAACGGCGTTCACTAACAACACTGGCCCCACAGTTCCTTCCCAGGTGTAGGCGGGGACCAGCACTTCATCGCCGGGACGGATATCAATGGCCTTGAGAGCGGCTTGAATCGCCACAGTACCGGTATTCACGCATTGGCCATACTTGGCAGTGTGGGACTTTGCGAACTTCTTGCCGAATGCATCGGCATACTTACCCGGGAACGGCTGGCCGCCCCAGTTGTGATGTGTCAAAACATCTGCGAGCGCTTGCTTCTCTTTATTTGTGTATATGGGCCAAGGATCAAAGCGCTTTGTTCGGAGTGGCTTCCCACCTGTAATCGCCAGTTTTCCCATTACACTGTCTCCTTGCTGGAAGGTCTTTATAAATCTGCTAATGTGTGCCGGAAGTTCTCAGTTAACCCCAGGGTGCGATGGCAACCTTCATGGAATCCGGCGCGATGGATTTGCGGACGGCAGCCTCTACGTCCCTCAGCGCGAAGCGGTGCGAGACAAATTCGCGCAGCGGATAGTTGCGCATATAGCGAGCCATTTGCCGCATGCTGGGGCCGTAACTCGCAGGTTCCTCGCCACCAACTCCGAGGATTCGCACACTCTTCGCGCAGAGATGCCGGTGCGGACTGATGGCCACTTCCCCAAGGTCGGAAAAATTCCCGGCCTCCAGCAGCAACCCTCCCAACCTGAGCATCTCCAGGGCCTCAGGTATTGCCGTAGGTACGCCAGCCGTCTCAAT
>Ga0070717_10000567_pt1 | contig 23595 bp, 21 predicted proteins | sample LARL113metaG_FD_71366 | JGI IMG/M metagenome (GOLD analysis project Ga0070717, IMG submission 71366) | Corn, switchgrass and miscanthus rhizosphere microbial communities from Kellogg Biological Station, Michigan, USA - LAR L11-3 metaG | ecosystem: Host-associated > Plants > Roots > Rhizosphere ...
AGCATTGCAGGCTGATTGGCCACGATCCCAACCGGCTTTCCGTTGAAGCGAGCGAATCCCACGACGATGTTCTTCGCATAGTGCTCGTGAACTTCAAAAAAGTAACCGTCATCCACCACCGTATGAATCACATCTTTCATGTCATACGGCATGTTCGATTGATCGGGGATCAGCGTGTCGAACTTCTCGTCCAGACGATCGATCGGGTCGGTGCAAGGCTTACGCGGCGGGTCTTCCAGATTATTCGACGGAATAAAACTCAACAGTTCGCGCACCATCGACAGGCACTCGGCATCATCGTGACACAGGAAGTGCGCTACACCTGAAGTTTCATTGTGCGTGTGTGCTCCCCCGAGTTGGTCTTTGGTGACGTCTTCGTGTGTCACCGTCTTGATTACATCCGGCCCGGTGATGAACATGTAAGAAGTCTGGTCCACCATCAAAATAAAATCGGTGATAGCCGGCGAATACACAGCACCACCAGCGCACGGCCCCATGATGGCTGAGATCTGCGGCACCACTCCGCTGTAAAGAGTGTTGCGCAAAAAAATGTCGGCATAGCCCGCCAGCGACATCACGCCCTCCTGAATGCGCGCGCCGCCCGAATCATTCAGTCCGATGACCGGCGCCCCCATTTTGGCCGCCAGATCCATGATCTTGACGATCTTTTGAGCATTGGCCTCCGAGAGCGATCCCCCGAACACGGTGAAGTCTTGCGCAAAAACAAAAACCAGTCGCCCTTCTATACGGCCATATCCAGTAATGAAACCGTCACCGTAGTACTTCTGCTCATCCATGCCGAAATCGTGGCAGCGATGGGTGACCAGCTTGTCCGTTTCCTCGAAGCTGCCCTCGTCGAGCAGAAACTCAACCCGCTCGCGCGCCGACATCTTTCCTTCTTTATGCTGACGCTCCCGGCGCTGCGCGCCGCCGCCTTCCTGCGCCATTTGATCTCGCTTTTTCAGCTCCGCAATCTTCTCTTCGAGTTTCATAGAGAGCCATTATAAGGTGAGGGGAATGCCACGGAGCAACGGAGCGGTGCAGCGATGGAGCGCCGGGCGTCCTCGCCCGGCCCCGATGCTTCCGACGCAAGCGGGGGACGGGCGAGACGCCCGTCGCTCCATGGTGTTAAGCCCGCGTAGCCGCGGAATCAAACAGATTCAGAAATTCTATTTTCTTATCCGGAGGCAGAAACGACGCCTCAAAAGAATTGCGTGCCAACTCACGCAGATGTTCGTCGGTGAACCCAAACGCCTCCTGCACCATCGCATACTCCTCGACCAGCGACGTACGAAACATGGCGGGATCGTCGCTATTGAGCGTCAGCATCAATCCTTGGTCGAAATAGCGCCGCACCGGATGTTGCGCGAGTTCGGCGCAAGAGCCCGTCCGCAAATTGCTGGTTACGCAAATCTCAATCGGAACTTGCCGCTCGGCCAGTTCTTCAATCAATTCCGGATCCTGCCCCGCCGTAAGGCCATGTCCAATACGCTCTGCCTTGAGGTTCAGCGCGCCCCAAATCGATTCCGGCCCGGCACTCTCACCGGCGTGTGCTGTGAGATGAAGACCATGTTCCGCCGCACGCGGATAAACCCCGGCAAACCACTCCGGTGGCCCCGCACGTTCGTCGCCGCCAATACCAAACGCAACCACGTTGCGATCACGGAACTGGATGGCTAGATCAAGCACGCCCTGCGCTTTTTCGGCGCCAAACTGCCGGATCGCGTCGAAGATCCACAACACAGAGATGCCAAAATCTTTCTCTCCACGCTGCCGGCCGCGCTCGAGGCCATCGAAAATCGCAGCGAAATCCTGCTTGCGCCAGAGGCAAACGCCCACCGACACAATCACCTCCGCGTGGAGAATATTTTGTGCTTTCAGTCGCTGCATCAGCCGGTAAGTAATCAACTCGTAGTCTTCCGGAGCGCGGAGATGGCCCGTCACGTCTTTGAAAGCTGAGAGGAAGCCAGCGAAGTCCTTGTAGTGATAAAGCCGCTCCACTTCGGCCAGCGAAGCACCTTCCATCCCGTGCCGCTGGCGTAGTTCAAGCAGCGTGGATGGCGCGATCGAGCCTTCGAGATGCAAATGCAATTCGGCCTTCGGTAGCGAGAGGATGAAGCTGGAGAGATCCGAAGGCATGCAGAGATTCTAATAGATTGGGTAGTGTGGTGATCCCATCATCCGACTACCCGTTCTTTTTTGCAGAACTCGCTATGATGCCGACTGTAAAAGATGTAGATGCACAGCCCCAGCGCGAGCCAGATTACAAAGCGCAGCCACGTAATTAACGTAAGCCCAAGCATCAAGCCACCGCACAAAAGCACCGAGATCAGAGGGAACCACGGCACAAACGGCACGCGGAAGGCGCGTTTGCGATCGGGTTGCTTGCGTCGAAGAAAAATGACGCCCAGCGAAACCAGTACGAACGCAAACAGCGTTCCTATATTTGCAAGGTCGGCGGCATCCCCAATATCCACAAGCCCGGCAGGAATTCCAACGGCAAAACAGGCAATCCATGTAGACCAATGTGGCGTCTTATATTTCGGATGGACGGCAGAGAATAACTTCGGCAACAATCCGTCGCGCGACATGGCGTACCAGATACGCGCCTGCCCGTATTGGAACACGAGCAAAGAAGAGATCATTCCCGTCAGAGCGCCAATCACGATCACCGACCGGAATATCGGGTGCACTCCCAGATACTTCATCGCATAGGCGACGGGCGCTTCGGCGGCTTCCCCGGAAACGAAAGTCGTGTACTTCATCATGCCGAGAAGCACCAGCGCAACGCCCACATACAACAGCGTGCAAACAATCAGCGACATGATGATGCCGAAGGGCAGATCTTTTTGCGGATTGCGTGACTCCTCGGCAGCCGTCGAAACCGAATCAAACCCGATGTAGGTAAAAAAAACGATTGCCCCTCCGGTAACAATTCCGGCGAAACCGGATGGCGCGAATGGCGTCCAGTTAGCAGGCTTGACCAGCATGCCACCGACAACCAGAAAGGTCAGGATCGCGCCAATTTTGACCATCACCATAACGTTGTTGGTCTCGGCCGATTCTTTAACACCGCGCACCAGCAACAGCGTGAGGATAAATACAATCAGGAAGCCGGGAAGATTGAAGTAAGCGCCCGTCCATTGCCCGCCAGCCCACACCGGACTAGCCCACCGATCCGGCAAATTAAGTCCAAACGCCGCCAGTTGCGCCTTTGTATAACCTGCAAAACCCACGGCCACCGCGACATTGCTGACCACATATTCCAGAATCAAATCCCAGCCAATGATCCACGCAAAAATTTCGCCGAGCGTCGCGTAGGAATAGGTATAGGCGCTTCCCGCAATCGGGATCATCGACGCCAGTTCGGCGTAACACAGTCCGGCAAAACTGCAAGCGATCGCAACCAGAAAAAATGAAATCGCAATCGACGGACCCGCCGGAGGACGACCATGCATCAGCGCGCCCGCAGTGGTGCCCGTGCGAAAGAAATTCACGATCAGGTCCAGAGCTTGCGCATGCAGGATCGACGGTGCCTGAAAATATTCGCCCGCCGCCGCCGTTCCCGTCAGGACAAAGATTCCAGAACCGATGATGGCTCCGATCCCGAGCGCCGTTAGCGACCAGGGTCCCAGCGTTTTGCTGAGCCGGTGCTCCGGGTTCTCCGACTCCAATATCAATTTGTCGATGGATTTGCAACAGAACGCCTGCTTATCCGAAGTACGAATAACGGCGTCGGCGGGCTCAATAGCTGATTGCGACAAGAGTTGGTTGTCCCCTTAACATCGAAAATCGGGCATGGGCGCTGGCCCATGCCCCGTAGTACTCACAGCTCAGGCGAACCGCTTACCGCTTCGCCTGACCGCGAGCCAGCTTTTTCACCTTCGGCTTTTTCGATCCGCGCGCATAGTCGCGGGGCTTCTTCGGCTTTTCTGTTTTGCTCTTCTTGCGGGAGGCTCGCTTGCTCTTCTTGCGTTCTTCCTTAGTCAACTTTGCTGTGTTTGCCATGATTACGGTTAATTTCCTCTGCTGTTTTAAGTTTTCTCAATCTTTGCTTTTCGAGCTTTGAAGAGGCACGCTTCAGCCGTGCTGTTCTCTGCTAAATTGATCGCCCCTAAGTGGATCGCCCTTAGCTCGGGACAATCTATGCCTTCTCCAACTGCGCGTACCTCTCAACTAATTTCTTCAAACCGAAGCGAGGGAATTGTACCGTAATCTTGGCGTCTTCCCCATCCCCTTCCCGCTGATACACCGTTCCTTCCCCATATTTCGGGTGCTTAACCTTCTGCCCCGGACGGAATCCGCGCCTGCCCGTGGGCTCCTCAGCCACCAATTTCGGAACGCTGAACTTCTTGCCCCGCGATGCGAAAAATTCCGCAATGTTATCGATCGAGTTGTAATTTCGCAGCGGCGTCTGAGTCTTCGGTTTGACTCGCGCCGGGTTCCAAGCGGCGCTCTGGTCTTCATCTTCGTAAGAATAGTGAGTGCTTTCGACTCGATGCGCGTTTGCAGCGGACCTGCCCTGAGCGCCAGTTGAAGGGGCCCCCGTCCGCGAAACGCCAGCAGTGGAAGACGCTCGCCGCCGCGATCCGCCTATCTCTTCCACCAACTGCGGCGGGACTTCTTCCAAGAATCGCGACGGCACGCTGGCCTCCGGCATATCTGTACCGTATCGTCGACGATAAACGGCTCGTGACAAAATCAGCGAATCCATGGCCCGGGTCATGCCCACGTAGCACAGCCGCCGCTCTTCTTCGATCGCATCCGGTTCCAGCATTGTCCGCGAATGCGGAAACAACCCTTCTTCCATCCCCGCCAGCACGACTAGCGGAAACTCCAGCCCCTTCGCCGCGTGCAGCGTCATCAGAGTGATCTGCGCATGCTCATCATACTGATCCGCATCGCTGACCAAAGCGGCGTGATCAAGAAACTGATCGAGCGTCTCGCCGCGATCGCGCGAGTCCATCGCCGCATTCACCAGTTCACGCAAGTTCTCAATGCGCGAGAAAGCCTCCGGCGTGTCTTCTTCCTCCAACTGCTTAATGTAGCCAGTGCGGTCAATCAAAAATTTAAGGATCTCAGCCGTATTTGCAGCGGCACCAGGAGCGCGAAACCCCTCGACAGGCGCCTCGGCAATCACCTCGTCGGCGACTATGTCCGCCACTTCATCAACTTCATCGATGGAGCGACGGACGTCCTCGCCCGTCCCCTCATCCTCGGCAGCATCGCCAGCCGAAAAATCAAAGCTGAAGTTGAGAGGATCGAAGTCAGTGCCCTCATCGCCGTGTGTGGCATTGGCATTGGCAAGTGTGGTGACGGAGCTCTGCCCCGTCTCGGCCGAGCGAAGCGCGCCCGCATTCTCTCCCAGAGCAATATCAGCCGTCTCCTCCACCCGCTCCACAAACGTCCCCGCCAGCATCGCCCGCCCATCCTCGATCAAATCGCGAAAGCTCGTCAACGCCGCCAACGCCCTCGCCGGCAACAATTCCCGCTTGATCGCCTCGCCGACCGCGCCCCACATCGACAATCCTGTCTCCAGCGCCAGCCGCTCAATCATCTCAATCGTCGTCTTACCGATTCCGCGCACGGGAGTATTGATCACACGCAGAAGCGAAACCGAATCATCCGGATTCTGAATCACTTTCAAATACGAGATCAGATCCTTAATCTCCGCCCGCTCATAAAACGAAAAGCCGCCCACGACGTGATATTTCAACTGGTACCGCCGCATGGCCTCTTCGAATAATCGCGATTGCGAGTTCGTCCGGTAAAGCACCGCCGCTCGCGGAGTTTCTCCATTTTCAGCAGCCTGCCGAACGTAACGATTGATCGTGTCGGCAGCGAAGAGCGCCTCGTTTTCGCCGTCCGGAGCCTCGTAGTAACCGATCTTCGCCCCGCCTTGCCGCGACGTCCAAAGACTTTTGCCCTTGCGGCGGACATTGTTCGCCACTACCGCCGAAGCCGCGCCCAGAATATTCTGCGTCGAGCGATAGTTCTCCTCCAGTCGTACAATCTTCGCCTCCGGAAAGTCGCGTTCAAATTCCAGAATGTTGCGAATGTCGGCCCCGCGCCACGAGTAAATCGACTGGTCTTCATCGCCTACAGCGCAAACATTGTGCCCATCGCCCGCCAGCAATCGCATCAGCTCGTATTGCGGCCGGTTCGTGTCTTGGTACTCATCGACCAATAAATATTGAAATCGCCGGTTGTAATATTCGCGCACCGCAGCCACCGATTTCAGCAACCGCATGGCTTCGAGCAGCAGGTCATCGAAGTCCATCGCATTCGCCTTCAGCAACTCCTTGCGATACTCCTCGAAAATGTGCGCGATCTTTTCATTCTTTGGATCCGCCGATTGCAAATAAATTTCCTGCGGATCGAGCATACGATTCTTAGCCCACGAAATCCGCGAAAGCACGGTCCGCGGCGTCAGTTGCTTGTCGTCAAGCCCCAAACGTCGCATGACGCCCTTGACGACTTGCTGTTGATCGCTCTCGTCATAAATTACGAAATTCTTGGTGAGGCCAATCGGCGGCTGCCCCGGCACGGTCGAAGGAATCCGCAAAGCCTCGATGTCCCGCCGCAGCACGCGCACGCAAAAAGAATGGAACGTAGAGATAACCGGCTTGGCAACACTGAGACTGCCAACCAGTTTCTCCACCCGCTCCGCCATCTCCGCCGCCGCCTTGTTAGTGAAAGTAACCGCAAGGATCGACTCCGGCATCACCCCCATCTTCTCGATGAGGTAAGCAATACGAAACGTGATGACGCGAGTCTTCCCGCTACCCGCCCCAGCCAGAATCAGCACCGGGCCTTCGGTGGTCTCGACGGCTTCGCGTTGTTGCGGATTTAGTTGGTCCAGAAAAGACAAAAGAGAATAGCTCCGAAGAATGCGGTGATTGGATTCTAAATTAAATAAATAGGATGAGTGCTTCCATAGTGCCTGACCGCTTGACGGCCTAGTATGAAAATATGGAGCAAGCAAATAACCCAATGAACGCAACGGTGGCAATCGTCTCAACGCCAACCCAAGCTGCGTATTGTCGGGCTGAGGCTAAAACGTGCCCGCTTCCCATTGGAACGACCGAAACTCGGCCAGCTTGCGGAAATCCCGCTCGTTGATGGTTATGACTCGCGCTCCGATCCGCCCTGCACTCATTGCGATGAGCGCATCATTCGTCAACCTTCCTTGTCCGATCCTCTCGTATCCATACTTGGCTGCCACGCGCGCCAGCACTCGGCCGGTTTGGGTCCAGTCACCGAGATTCGGAACCAGTATTCGCTTTGCCCGCTCGAAATCGTGCTCCAACCGCTCGATCGAGTCACCAATTGATCCTACCGCCCCTGCATAGAGCTCTTCCAGCACCACCGAACTGAGCCATAGCAGAGTGTCCGTCGACAATCGGCGTTGCGCCAGGACGGCGTCGTCGCCCCGGCGTATTCCTGAAATGTAAACGGAAGAATCGAACAAGGCGGCGCGCATTTAGCCGTCCAGTTTCCCGTACACATCCTTGATCTCGCCGCCGCTCCTGAAAAAACGTTCATTGGCTTCGAAAGCCAACCGGTTGCTTTCATGCTCGTTAATCGCGAAGTCTAGCGCACGTTCTATTGTCTCAGTCTCGGTCTTCGCGCGCAGAACTTTTTGAGCGCGCTTGATTTTTACCGAGTCCAATTGGAAGTGCTTATGCACGCGGCGATTGGTGTTGGCCATGACTTCTCCTCTACCAAAATAGTATATCATGTATGTACACAGAAATAACTTTTATGTACATCGAAAGGAGCTGGGCGCTGGAAGGCAGAATCGAGTGCCGGCACACGAAATGTCCTCAGCGGTGCACTGCTATAATCAAAGATTGCGCTCATGAAAAAGAACCCACTAGTAGCCACGACCGAAGAATCTACCGACAATACCGCCGTCCGCCGCCTCATCCGTTCCACCACCGTCCTCTGCGTGCGCCGCGACAACAAAGTTGTCATGGCCGGAGACGGCCAGGTCACGCTCGGCGAATCCGTTATCAAGCATGGCGCGAAGAAAATTCGCCGCCTTTATCAGGACAAAATTCTGGCCGGGTTCGCCGGCTCGACCGCCGACGCCTTTACCCTGTTCAGCCGCTTCGAGACAAAACTAGAGCAGTATCACGGCAACGTCGGCCGCTCCGCCGTCGAACTCGCAAAAGATTGGCGCACCGACAAGTTTTTGCGTCATCTGGAAGCATTGCTGCTCGTTTCTGACAAAGACGCAACCTATCTGCTCAGCGGCCAGGGAGATGTCATCGAGCCCGACACCGGCATCGCCGCGATCGGTTCTGGGGGCCCGTTTGCCCAAGCTGCCGCGCAGGCTCTGGCCGACCACACAAAACTCGAGCCAAGGCAAATCGCCGAAGAAGCCATGAAAATTGCGAGCCGGATGTGCATTTATACCAATGACAGGATTACGATTGAGGAGTTGTAAGTAAGTTCTCAGTTTCCGGTTCTCACTTCTCGGTGAGACCGACTGGTTCTTGGGCTTTTGCTGAGAACCGAGAACTGAGAACTGAGAACTTTTTATGGCCATTTATTTACCCGGAACCGCCGAAGAAGAACAGGTCACTCTCGACGAGTTGACGCCCCGCGAAATCGTCGCTGAGCTCGACAAGTACGTTGTCGGACAAAACGACGCCAAGCGTGCCGTCGCCATTGCCCTGCGTAACCGCATGCGCCGCCAGAAGCTCGCCCCCGAGATGGCCGAAGAGGTCATGCCGAAGAACATTCTGATGATCGGCCCCACCGGCGTAGGCAAAACTGAAATCGCCCGCCGCCTCGCCAAGCTCGCGAACTCGCCGTTCCTCAAAGTCGAAGCCTCCAAGTTCACCGAAGTCGGTTACGTAGGCCGGGATGTCGAATCCATGATTCGCGATCTAGTCGAGATCGCTATAGAGATGGTGCGCGAAGAAAAACTCGAAGACGTCGCCGATAAGGCGGAACTAAACGCCGAAGAACGGCTGCTCGATATTCTTCTTCCTCCCACCTCGCCGCGAGCGACCGATAGCGGCGCTTCCACTAGCTCCGGCGGCGTGGTCATCGAGGCCAGCACCAATCTGAGTGAATCTTCCAGCCGCACTCGAGAAAAACTGCGGCAGCAGTTGCGCGAAGGCAAACTCGACGACCGCACCGTGGAAATCGAAACTCGCGAGCGCAATTTCCCGTCCTTCGAAATCATCTCCAACCAGGGCGTCGAGGAGATGGACGTCAATCTCAAGGACATGTTGCCTAACATCTTCGGCCAGCGCACCAAAAAGCGGAAGATGAAAGTCAATGAGGCCTTCGAATACCTCATCCAGGAAGAAGAGCAGCGCCTGATCGATATGGAGCAGGTGACGCGCACCGCCATCGATAAAGTGGAGAACTCCGGCATCATCTTCCTCGATGAAATCGACAAGATTGCCGGCCGTGAAAGCGGCCACGGGCCTGACGTCTCACGCGAAGGCGTGCAGCGCGACATTCTTCCCATCGTCGAAGGCACCACCGTCAACACCCGCTACGGAATGGTCCGCACCGACCACATCCTCTTCGTTGCTGCGGGCGCGTTCCACGTCTCAAAGCCGAGCGATCTAATCCCTGAACTGCAGGGCCGCTTCCCTATCCGCGTGGAATTGCAATCGCTCACCATGGAAGACTTCGTTCGCATCCTGACCGAGCCAAAGTCTTCGCTGACCAGACAATACATCGCGCTGCTCGAAACCGAAGGCGTCAAGCTGGAGTTCACTCCCAACGCGCTCGAAGAAGTTGCGCGCTTTGCCTTTCGCGTAAACGAAGGCACGGAAAATATAGGCGCGCGACGTCTGCATACGATCATGGAGCGAGTGCTCGACGAAATCAGTTTCGAAGCACCCGAGAAGAAGGGTCAGCCATTCAAGGTCGACGCAGCCTACGTGCAAAAGATGCTGGCGGAGATCGTGAAAGACCAGGATTTGTCGCGCTACATACTGTAGAAATTCTTGCCCTACTGGGGACACAGAGCCTAAACAGAAGAAATCGAAGAGGCGACCTCGGTCTTCCTTGTGTTCTCGTGGTTCCCCTGTGTCCTAAGTCTTCCCCGTGTAACCTGTGGTACCCCTGTGTCCTCTGTGGTCATCTTTTGCTCTTCTCTCTCCCCGCCGCCGTCTGTTAAGCTCACCGCTTTCCCGTAACCTCGAATTCAGCGCAATCATGACCCTAGACCGAACCCGCCTGCAGTCCTTAACGGAGCGTGAGCAAAAACGCTTCGTCGCCGAACGCCCTAAATCAAAATTAATTTACGAACGCGGCAAAAAATCGCTTCTCTCTGGTGTCCCCATGAACTGGATGGTGAAGTGGGCCGGTGCTTTCCCTCCGGTCGTTCGCGAGGCACAGGGCGCCCACTTCTACGATATCGACGGGCATCGCTACATCGACTTCTGCCTCGGCGATACCGGCGCAATGACGGGACATTCTCCCTCCGCCACAACCAAGGCTATCGAGGAGCAGGTCAAGCGTGGCATTACTCTCATGCTGCCGACCGAGGACGCCGTCTTCGTCGGCGAAGAATTGCAGCAGCGCTTCGGCTTAACCTACTGGCAATTTGCACTGACCGCGACCGACGCCAACCGCTTTTCGATCCGCCTGGCCCGGCAAATTACCGGCCGCCCGAAAATCCTCGTATTCAATTGGTGCTATCACGGCAGCGTGGATGAGACTTTTATCACGCTACATCCCGACGGCAGCTCCAGCGCCCGCCGCGGCAGTATCGGACCGCCCGTTGATCCTTCGGTAACCACCCGCGTCGTCGAGTTCAATGACGTCGCAGCCCTCGAAAAGGCGCTCGCACACGGCGACGTCGCTTGCGTGCTGGCCGAACCGGCGTTGACCAACGTTGGCATCGTTCACCCCGTTGCCGGCTACCACCAAGCCTTACGCGAACTCACCCGAAAGCACGGCACGCTGCTCATCATCGACGAGACGCATACTATTTGCGCCGGTCCCGGCGGCTACACTCGCGCGGAGAACCTCGACCCAGATTTCCTTGTCTTTGGCAAGCCAATCGGCGCCGGAGTTCCGGGCGCTACTTATGGGTTCACTCAAAAAGTTGCGGATTTGATTCTGGAACGCCAGAGTCTCGAGGATTGCGATACAGGCGGAATAGGTGGAACCCTCGCCGGAAACGCCCTGTCACTCGCGGCCATGCGCGCCACGCTAAGCAAGGTCCTAACGAAAGAAGCCTTCGAACGCATGATCCCCATGGCCGAACGCTGGACCGCCGGCGTGGAAAAAGTTATCAAGGATTTCGGCCTTCCCTGGCACGTAACCCGCCTCGGCTGTCGCGCGGAGTATTTGTTCGGCCCCAATGAACCGAAGAACGGAACCGAAGCACACGATGCCATGGACTTCGAACTCGAACGCTTCATGCACCTCTACGCCATGAATCGCGGCATCCTGCTTACGCCCTTCCACAACATGGCGCTAATGTCCCCGGCTACCGGTCCAGACGATGTTGATTACCACAGCAAAGTCTTCCGCGAAGCCGTCCGCGAGCTAGCCGGATAGGTATCAAGTATCCGGTACCCATAACAACCGCTCTTATTGGGTACTGGGTACTGCTTCTCTGATACTCTTTCTTTTCATTCCTCGTCAGCATGAAGCTACATATCAAAAAGCTTCTCCTGCCCACGGCACTCTGCCTGCTGATGGCCGGTTGCGCGCAGGTCGGGCCACCCCAACCGCCGTCACTCGAACTCCCGAAGCCGCCCATCGATCTTCGCGCTAGCCGTAAGGGCAGCCAAGTCACGCTAACCTGGAGCCAGCCCACCCTCACCGCCGATCGCTTGGGCGTTCGCTACCTTGGTCCAACGCTAGTCTGCCGCAATCTCAAATCGGTGCTTACCGCCTGCGGAAATCCCGCCGCCATCCTGCCCGCGCCCGCCAATGTGCCGCGTGCGCGCAAGAAGTCGTCCCGGCAAAAGTCGCCGCCTCCCATCCCGCAGACCTATACCGACACCCTGCCATCCGACTGGCAACAGCAAGATCCGTCCGTCGACATGATCTACGCCGTCGAGGTGCTAAACCGCAATAGTCGCGGTGCCGCACTATCGAATCTCGTGCGTGTGCCCGCCATCTTGACATTGCCTCCACCGGAAGATTTGTCGGCCGATCTCAGCGGCGACGGGGTGGCCCTCACATGGACGAGCGCTGGCGAACCGCAAAATATATCGGATAATTCTTCCACAAAACCCAGCCTTCAATTCCGCTATCGAATTTACCGGCGTGATGAAAGTTCGGGGAAAGATGCCATCGCCGGCGAAGTTCCTGTGCGCGAGGCGGGCTTTGCACATTTCACAGACTCAAGCTTCGAATGGGAGAAGACCTACCTGTACCGCATCACTGCAATCAGCATCGTCATGCGGCCAGAGGGCGAAGTGCAGGTCGAAGGAGATGACAGTGCCCCAGTGCATGTCGTTGCACACGACATTTTTCCGCCTGCCGTCCCGGCGGGGTTGCAAGCAGCCTATTCGGGCGAGGGGCAAAAACCCTTCATCGACCTAATCTGGGCGCCCGTTACAAATACCGACTTGGCGGGATACAACGTCTATCGTAGCGAAGCGAACGGAGCAGCAGGAGAACTCTTGGTCAAATTGAACTCCGACTTGATAAAATCTCCGTCCTATCGCGACCTTGCCGTGGCCGACGGCAAAACCTACACCTACTCCGTCACCAGCGTAGACGTGCGCGGCAATGAAAGCCAAAAATCCGAGCCCGCCGGCGAGTCCGTCCCCTAAGGAACGCTAATGGAGCGACGGGCGTCCCCGCCCGTCCGAGCTGAGCGCGGCTCAGCCCACCCCCTCGGCAGATTTTCCGCCATTACCGCTAAACGAGAGTTCCACGGCAACCTCAGATTCTCCCAACGATCTTTCTGCCTCTGCTCTAAAAACTGTGTTTAGATATTTCTCACAATGAAATATTGTCGATTCAATCTCAACGGTTCTGCCCACTATGGCCTGGTCGAGTCGGCCGGTGGCAACAACAACGAAAACGAAGACGAAATCACTCGCCTCCTTCTTCAACCTCCGCATACTAGCGATGGCGACGTAGAAGGCCTTCCCAGCCGCCGTATGGACCGCATCCCCCTCGCGCAAGCCTCGCTGCTACCGCCAGTGCAGCCCTCGAAAATAGTTTGCGTCGGCCGTAATTATCGCGAGCATGCCGCCGAACTCGGCAACGAAGTTCCGAACGAGCCACTCCTGTTTTTTAAGCCACCCTCGTCCTTGCTGGCGCCAGGCGGCACCATCCTTCGTCCCAAAATTTCCGAGCGCACCGACTACGAGGGCGAACTGGCCGTCGTGATCGCTCGCCGCTGCCATCAACTCCCCGATAACGACGACGTCCGTCCCTACATCCTCGGCTATACCTGCCTGAACGATTTCACCGCACGCGATCTGCAGAAAAAAGAACCACAGTGGGTCCGAGGCAAGGGCTTCGACACTTTCTGCCCGGTCGGGCCGGTGGTCACAGACGCGCTCGATCCCTGGGCCGGCGTCCTTGTTGAAACCCGCATCAATGGCGAACTGCGGCAGTCTGGCAACACGCGGGATTTTATCTTCCCGCTCGATACCCTGATCCGTTACATTTCGCAAATCATGACACTCGAACCCGGAGATTTGATCGCCACCGGCACACCACAAGGCGTAGGGCCAGTAGTCGGAGGGGATGCCATCGAGATTTCAATCGAAGGTATCGGCAAATTGCGCAATCCTGTAGCCGATCAAATCTGACCCAGCGCTAAAGGGCTTAAGTGTGACGGAGACTCACAACCTTTGAATGGATTTCGGTCACTACGCGTCACAAACAAAAAAGGAGGCGCCAAAAGCGCCTCCTTTTTTACTTTCTTTTCTGAACCACTAACTGGCTCTGCGCCGTTCGTTGATATCGACGTCCGTCTCAATATGGGCTTCCCGCTTAGCGTACGCCTTGTTCCACTCTTCTACCTGCTTTTGAGCGGCATCACGAGCGATGCCGTATCTTTCCTGAATCTTCCCGACCAACTGCTCCTGCTGGCCGTTGATGACATCGATGTCATCGTCTGTCAGTTTTCCCCAACGCTCTTTTACCGAACCTTTCATCTGTTTCCATTTACCTTTCATCTGGTCAGAGTTCATGAGTTGCTCCTTTATTGGATTGATTAGCGAATTAGCGGCCAGAACTTTTAAAAACAGCCGAAGCGACTAGTAGGAAGTGACGGTTAATTAGACACCGCAACTATCCAGCCCGTCGAAGATCCGGGTCACGAATGTCACGATCACGATCGACGTCTCCACGGGCAGACTTCGCTTCGCTGCTCGAAGCAATATCCTGCGCCCCCGTCGCTTCTAAAACCTGCTTCGCACGCTTTGTCTCGTCTGAGGTATCGCTGTGCACTGAAAGCAGAATGCCCCCATCCTTAACTCGGCCTTCATAACGCTTGGCTTCGCATTCCGGGGATCCCCACTCCAACCAAAGCGCCCGCGATGCCGCCAACCGCGCCGCCTACTCCAGCGCCCGCCAACGCACCCATGATTGGACCGGCTGCGATGAATGGCCCTAGCCCTGGGATAGAAAGGGCGCCTACGCCGAGCAACCACCCCATTGCGCCGCCCAGAACAACTCCTGTTCCCGCTCCGGTTGTGGCACCCTCAGGCGCCTTGGTAGCTTTCGCGACCGCAAAATCTTTCGTGCCGGCACTTTCCGGAAAGAGAACAGAGATATCTCGGTTGCTAAAACCGGCGGCCTTCAGTCCATCGACCCCATTTTCCACACTCGCGTAATTCGTGTAGATACCGAAAACTGCTGTATTCTTGCCCGCCACAATGAATTCTCCTTTCAATGACTGTCGTCAACCATTCAACGATTGTCGTGAACTATGATTGTCGCGAATAAATGAGCATTGCCACTTAAAGGACCTCTGTTTCACTTCCAGTTCATCGCTAGCTTTCGTTTTCACCGGCGATGGTCGAGTGCTTGATTAAGATCAAGAATAGGTTGTAGTAGTGAACGTGCCAATCCAGTTAATGCGGTACTCCAGATTCGCGGATTAGGTAGGGAAGTCCTCTAAGAGGTTGCTCAATAGTAAGTTATAAGGTTAGTTATAAACGTGGCAAATCTTCAGCTAGGACATTCACCGTAGCGCCGCAGATGCAAAGACAGCCACAATCACCATTATCAACGCCAGGAGAACCGCAACCCCGGTGCCAATCAGCACGATCTCGCTCAGAAGATCGGGCCTCATTAAATCATCTGGACTCACCAACTCGTCTCTGCGCATTCTGTGCTCCCATTACCATTTCGTTTCCAACACCAGCGTTAGAAGCGACAGAGCACGGGAAAGGTAGCGAACCTACGACGAATAAGGCAGGGCACTAGGGTGTTCACTGTACAAGGCTGCCAGAAATCATATTCTTATTACATTTTCTAACTACATCTCTAACTACTATGACCCCCTTCCGCAATCTTATTGGTCCTTACTTCCATTCTGGCCGTCGCCCTTCTTTACATCCTTGTTATCGCCCTTGTGACCGAAGTCCAGAGCGAAATGCGGTTCGGACTTCGTGCCGTTAACTCGAACGGGCAGTTCACTTCCTGCTCCATTTTTTTTGAAGAAGGGGTCGACCGGCTTCAATAACAGCGCCTTCCATCCCGTCACCATGTGCGACAGCGTTGCCTCCGTTCGGGCGGTTCCACGGAAATCCAGTTGGTTCCCGTCCATGCTGTACTTACCCGTCAGCGCCACTACAGTGCCGGGAACACGGAACTCCAACCGCGAAAATGAAATGACCCCATCATCAAGACTGAATGTGCCATTTAAGTCTGACCGTGCGCTGTCCTGAACAGTGCCCCCGGCAACCTTTGGGTTTCCACGGCTTCGCAGGCTGAGGGAGTCGATCTTGCTCTGAACTTTCTCGTCCGTGAAATTTGCGTCCGATACCAGGAAATCGCCAGCCAGCTTGATGCGATTCGCCACATCTTCCTCTCCTGGAGCCAGATCGAAATTGGTTTTCAATCTGACCGAACCCGCCATTATGGGAGGATCCGTTCGCACCGCGAGTTTGAGCAAATCATCTATCTTGCCTTTTCCAATCGTCACTTCCAGTCTTACGCGGTGGCCTTGTGGATTCCTTTGCCGCACCACCGAGCCGTTCGCCACCAACCACGAGCTAAGTATTTTTGCTCTTACTGGCTTCAGATAAGTGTCCCCGGTGGTGCCATCTACGATTGCGTGAAAGTCGGTGTGCAGCGGAACGGACCGCTCGCACTGCGCAAGCCGAAAATCGGGAGTATCGGTTGCGCCGTCGACAGTAATTTTTTCAAGTATTCCAGCATAATTTCCAGTCGAGGACAGCATGCCGCCGAGCCCTTTAATCGTGCCCAAATCCGCGTGCGTAAACGAATAATCTCCGTTCAGCGGAGTCTCACGCGGAGCGTCAGCCTGCCATGGGCCAAAATATCCAGTGCTGAAAATCTCCCCTTTGGGTTTGGGATTGGTCAGCGTGGCCTCAAATCGCAATGGCGAATTCGATCCGGTCCGCGTCATCTGCAAGCTCGCAATCTCAAACTCAATGGGAAGTTTGCCGGGTCGGAGAGTATTAATAATCAGCTGCGCATCTTCAAAAATAAACCTGTTCACAATGATCTTTATTTTTCCGCCCTGTGCCTCCATTCTCTGCATTTGAGCGCGCTGTTCCCGCGGGGGCAGATTCAGACGCAACCCGTTCGCATATACCGTGTCCACGTGCATGGGGGAGCGCAGGAAGTTTGCGACTTTCAAGCCGAAACGGAATTCCGCAACCGCGACGAGCGGCTGCACACCTGGCTCGTGATTGTTGGGATCCGAATCCCCGAATATTCTGAGGCCTTCGCCCGAAACCTGCAGACCCTTAACCAGCGAAACATGAAATGCGTCCAGTTCAACCTTGCTCTTGAATCGGGTTGATAGTGTCTGGATAACCGCAGAGCGCAGGATTGGTTCCGCTCTATAGAGTGCGATTCCCGCCGTGGCAGCGGCCACAAGTATCACTATGGTGATGACGGCGGCCCACCGTCTCCGGCGGGCCTGTCTCCGCAGTCGTTGGAGGTTATCGCCGTCTGCCATGGGAGGCTCACTGGTGGTGAGTAAACGACCCAACGTTGGAGACAACTACAGCGAAAAGGTTGCCTGAACTTTAAAACTGCAAGCTATTTGGCGTGACGCCGCTTCCCTATTTAGGCTGTCCAACCACCCGCAGGTAGGGCTTCAAGGTTTTCCAGCCGCCGGGGTACTTCTGCTTCGCCTGCTCTTCCGAAACCGAGGTCGGAATGATCACGTCCTGTCCCGGCTTCCAGTTCACCGGAGTCGCAACATTGTGTTTGGCGGAGAGTTGAATCGAATCGAGCGCGCGCAGCACTTCATCGAAATTGCGGCCGCTGCTCATGGGATAGATGAGCATCAGCTTGATCTTCTTGTCCGGGCCGATCACGAAAACTGTCCGCACCGTGGCATTGTCCGCAGCAGTGCGCCCCTCGCTTGTGGTACCCGACTCGGCCGGCAACATGTCATAGAGTTTCGCAACCTTGAGTTCCGGATCGCCGATCATCGGATAATTGACCTTGTGACCCTGCGTTTCTTCGATATCCGCTGCCCACTTCCCGTGACTCGTCACGGGATCCACGCTCAACCCTATAATCTTGGTGTTGCGCTTCGCAAACTCCGGCTGCAGACCAGCCATGTAGCCCAGCTCGGTCGTGCACACTGGCGTGAAATCCTTCGGGTGCGAAAACAGTATCGCCCAGCCGTTGCCAATCCATTCATGAAAGTTGATCATGCCCTGGGTAGTTTCCGCGGTAAAGTTTGGCGCCTCTGAATTGATGCGTAAAGACATTTTTCTTCCCTCTAAGTGGATCATGGATGCATGAGTGCCCGAAACAAACATATTTCCGGGCATCCGATATGGTAAATCATTCGGTTCCGTGGTGGGGCCGGAATGAAATCCGTTACAGAGAATTTCCCTCGCCATCTCGGGGGCCTTCCCATGTGAAATGCCGGCAAATGCACCGTTGCAGTTGCATAATATCTGATCGTTCGGAAGTCTCAAAGACGCAAGATAACCAATTGATCAATGTGCACGTCGGTGGAAATTTGGCCGCCGAAGTTTTCGATGAAATGACGGCCGCATATCAACTCCCGCGAGGCTGCGACAGTCGCGGTAATCACGCTGATCGTAGGGTGCCACATACAACGAAAGTGCCATTGGCGAACGCGGTACTTTTCCCGCATCGCAATTCTGTTTAGCATTCATCTCGCTCGCGATTCCCAAAAAGAAAACTACTGATACAAACAAAATAATATTTCCCCGGTAATAACAATGAAGCCAAAAAAAACAATTCTTTGCGTTGACGACAATGAACAGTCCCTCTCCATTCGAAAAATCCTGCTTGAGACCCGTGGCTACCGGGTGCTCGCCTGCAATAATGGCCAACTTGCACTAGAGATGTTTCGCCGCGGTGGTATCGATCTCGTGATCACTGACCTCATCATGCCCGGGCTTGATGGCTCGCATCTGATTGAGGAAATCAAAAAAACTGCACCGCAGACTCCGACCGTCCTGATCTCGGGTCGCGTCAAAATATACGAGCAAGAAACGCTCGCGGATGTCTTTCTACCCAAGGGAATGTACGAGCCTGCGGAATTGCTCGAACGCATTCGCCTCTTGCTCGTGCGCAAGCGCGGCCCAAAACGTTCTTTTAGCCTTAACCTCCGTCCGCCACAACATGCAACCGTGGCCTGAATGCTCGTTGCCGCTTCAGTCCTGTGATATCGTTTTTACTGGATGTCGGCCTTCATTGAAGCGAGAGAACTGCGCAAAACCTATCGGGTTGGCAAAGTGGATGTGCCCGCCCTTCGCGGTATCTCCTTCAGCGTGCAAAAAGGCGAGTTCGTTACCGTCGTTGGACCATCTGGCAGTGGCAAGTCCACATTGTTTTATCTGCTAGGCGGACTAACCCATGCTGATTCGGGAAGCGTCACCATCGATGGCGTCGATTTCGCCAGCCTTTCCGACGGCGACCGCACCCGCTTACGCAAGAGTAAAATTGGATTTGTATTTCAGAAATTTAATCTTCTCCCCACGCTCAGCGCTCGTTCAAACATCGAAATCGCGTCGGATATCGCCGGATTGGGAGCGCCCGATGCCGAATTCCTCCAAAAAATAACCGCGATGCTCGGCATCGGTAAGCGTCTCGAACATCGTCCAAACGAGCTCTCCGGTGGAGAGCAACAGAGAGTCGCGCTGGCCCGCGCTCTTATCAACCGTCCCGCCATAGTGCTTGCCGACGAACCCACCGGCAACCTCGATTCGAAAAGCTCGAGTATCGTCCTCAACATGCTGCGGCAGTCGAACAAAGATCTGGGACAGACGGTGCTGATGATTACGCACAACCCCGAAGCCGCCGCGTACGGCGATCGCATCGTCCACATGCGCGACGGCGAAATTGTTTCGCCCGAAGAAGATCCGCAATGGTCGCCGCATCTCCCCGGTGAAAAATTGCGTCCCCTCAGCACCTAAATTCAGGAGATTCCCGGCACTCAGAACGACAGTCTTGCACTCAACTGAATCTCCCGGCCCGGCGTCATTGCCATGGTGATGGTGCCGAACTGGGGAGTATTAACGTAACGGTTTGGAGTGCCGAGGTTGACTTTATTCAGCGCATTAAAAGCCTCCCCTCGAAACTGGAAGCTTGCCGTCTCGGTTAGCCGGAAGGTCCGTGCCAGCGCGAAGTCGAGTGTCTGCATTGGGGGGCCGTAAACCGAATTCCGCCCTACGTCACCAAACGTGTACGCAGCCGGCGTCAAGAAGGCGGCCGGATTGAACCACTCATTGGCTGTCCGCGTGCCCGCGCCAAAAACCGGCTGGCCTGTGACGTTAGCCCGGATCGGATTCTCTCCCAACACGGTGCCCGAATTCGCGGTGTCTCCGAACACCGAAATAGTCAAAGGCATCCCCGATTGCGCCTGGTAGATGGTGGAGAAATGCCAGTGCTCCGTAATCATGCGAGTCCACGTATACGACGCATACGCTGGGATGTCGAAAACGCTGCTGAGCGCAAGGCGGTGGCGCACATCGCAGCCCGGCCCTTTCTCCGCCGCCAGGTCGTTGTTGTTTTGCGGAATCGCGGATTCGTCCATTGGAGAGCGGAAGTCGGGCGCGTTAGTCAACGTCTTCGCAAACGTATAGTTCGCCAGGAAGCTGAGTCCGTGGGAATACCTCCTGCGCACATTCACATACGCCGCGTCATACCAACTCTGTGCCGTGTCCTCGAGCCGGTTAATCGTGCTCACCGGAAGAGTCTGGCTCTGGATAATGGCTCCTGGATCACTGCCAGGCGTTAGGACCGTGCCGTTCACAAAGCTGATCGTGGGGAAAGGCCGCCGCGGTCCAATTGGACCCGGCCCCGGTGGAGCATTGTTAATGAGGTGCGCCCGCTGCAAATGAAATCCCCGCGCGCCCAAGTAGCCCACGGCCAGCGATGTGTTGCCGCTGAAGCTCTTCTCCAACTGGGTGTTCCACTGCTGCACGTACTGAGCGGGCGCGTTGGGATCAAATGCAGTGAAGCTAACCGTAGTCGGTTTCAAGCTGCCGTTCCCCAGCACCGCCGTACCAAAATTGAGTCCGCTGCTAAACAGCGCCGCCGGTGGGGTGAAGTTGTCGGCCTGCTGAGTCTCGGGAAAGACATAGGGCACGTTGTGCCTTTGATTGCACCATGTGTTCTCATCTACCGGAGTAAAGAAAATGCCATACGCCGCCCGGAAAACAAGCCCAGCCCCGGGCAGATTCTTCGCGATTCCAAAGCGCGGCGCGAAATTGTGCTTGTTTGAATACATCAATCCACGAGGATATCCCTGTTCCCCGCCGATGAAAATTTCCGCCAGGCCATTCTCGAATATTAGATTTGAGTTCGTATTGCCCCGGTCATAAAGCGGACTCGTGTACTCGTATCGCAAACCGATGTTCACGGTCGTCGACGACGTCACCTGCCAGCTGTCTTCGGCAAATGTATCCCATCCCCAGTTCCGTAAGTTCATCTGGGGCACGCCCGCCTGGCGCTGTTTCACCGCCGGCAGGCTCAGCAGCAGGCTAGCCAATCCCGATCCGCTGCCATCGTTGTATCCGAATTCCGTCGTATAGCCGTTGGTGTACTGGTAATAACCACGGTTTTGGAAAAAGCCCCACATGGGCCAGATGTAACGCCGAAAATCGCCGCCAAATTTCACGTTGTGGCGTCCCCGCTGCCACGCAAATGTATCCCGCAACTCTCCTGTGGTGTCCCATGCGTGCATTGGTGTCGCAGCAAAAGTATCTCCGATTCCCGTATATCCTTGGGCAGCGAACCAGGGCGCGCCCCATGCGCCCCTTCCACCGAATCCGACGCCCTGAATTCCAAGCTGCGTCACGAGGTCGTTGACTCCGTCGTTCTGCGAAGTGCGATCCATCGCAAGACGCGAAAACACCAGCGAGACGGTATTTAACTTTGTGCTGGAGAAAACATGGTTCCACGTGGCCACTGCTTGCTGCGAAAGGTTGTCGAAATTCACGCCAAAGCCGGGCAGGTTCTCGGTGGTCAACGTTATTCCGCTGCTCGGCGAAAACCCATGCTCCGCACTGACCGAGTAACGCCCTAAGACCGTATCGTTATTCTGAAAAATGTGGTCAACCCGCACCGTCCCCTGATCCTCACTGTGTCTCTCGTTGCGGATGTCCAGATAGTTATTGGAGTCCACTCCCGATCCCATGGTCATATTCGGCATTGGCAGGTTCTGTATCAGGAAAGCTTCCAGTTGCGGATTAATTCGATTCAAAGGAATCTGGTTATTCGGAAACTGGCTGCGCGTGTAAGGAAAATTGTTAGGCCCGGTGGGCTTGGTCGGATCGTAATTCGGATTTGCAACCGCCGTCGTCGGATCGAAAATCTTGGCGTTGCTCATGCTGAAGTCGCCCTTGATTTCGTCCGGAGTCGGAACCGTCAAAGTCTGTGCGTCGGCTTGCACCAGCCGCAACCCCTCGTAGTTGAGAAAGAAGAAACTTTTCTTGTCTCTTCCGAGCAACGGCCCTCCAAACGAAGTGCCAAAATTGTTTTGCACCAGGTGATTGTTGCCCATCGACCCAAACGTCGTAGCATCCATGGAGCCGTTGCGCAGGAACTCATACGCCGTTCCGTGATACTGGTTAGTCCCCGCGCGTGTGACGATATTGATCTGCCCGCCGCCGGCTCCCCCCATGTCGGCTGTGTAACTGCTCGTCTCGACCTGGAACTCCATCACCGCGTCCGGAGAGGGACTCAGGTTTTGCGTGTTGAACGTCGGATCCGTATTCGTCGCGCCGTCCAACAGGAAGAAGTTGGCATTCGGACGACTCCCTCCAATCACAATTGCCGAGCGTTGCCCTGGCCGCCAATACAGCGGATTCGTTTCCCCAGTTTGCGCGCCAAAACCAACATGCGCTCCTGGTACCGTCAGCACTAGATCCACTAGCATGCGGCCATTCAGCGGAAGCTCCTGAACCGATTGCCGTTCCACGACTTCGCCCACACTGGCATCGGTGGTCCGCAGTGCATCGGCCGATGCGTTTACACGCACGCCTTCCTTAACCGCTCCTAGTTTGAGCCCGATTTCAATGGCTAATTTTTCTCCCACCTCTAAATGCAAAACCTGGTTCACGGAGGCGAAACCCGCAGACTCGACGGTCAGCTCATAGTCGTCTGGCGGAAGCGCGGAAGCCGAGAATAGCCCGCTGCCGTTCGTGGTGAGTACCCGAATCGCGCCCGTGCTCTGCGCCTTGAATTGAACCGTAGCTCCGGCGAGCGGAAGAGACTGCGAATCCGTGACCGTCCCAGTAACGACGGCGTAATTGCTCTGGCCAAATCCCGCCACTACCAGCCCCATCAGACACCACAGCACGAAAAATGTTCGCATTCACCCGTCCCCACCTATCAGAGTGCCCTGAAGAGATTTCACCCAGGATTGAAGTGGAGCGATTATAGGGAGCAAGTTGGATAGGTCAATAATAGGAAAGAGTTATGAACAGCGTTATGAACGGCGTTACGAACGAAGCAGCGCTCCACGTGCGGAGGAATTTTCGGGAACTGGCCCGCTCAAACATCATGTTTGCTCCCGTAGGATGGGGTCATTTATACTCATTACGTTGAGCGGGAGTAACTCAGCGGTAGAGTGCGACCTTGCCAAGGTCGAAGTCGCGGGTTCGATCCCCGTCTCCCGCTCCATTTTCTTGGAGCCCCGCACCGGCGAGGGCTTTTCGTCTTTAGCGTGCCCGCTTCAACGTGTCTTTCAGGTGAACTGCCAGGTGAACTACCAGGCGCGGTAGCCAAGTGGTAAGGCCGAGGTCTGCAAAACCTCTATCGTGAGTTCGATTCTCACCCGCGCCTCCAATTTCCACCAAAAAAGAAAAGATGGAGCGCCGGGCGTCCCCGCCCGGCAAGCCCCTCGACGTCGCTCAGCACAAGCTCGCGAGATGCCCGGCACTCCACCGTCAAATTAAATACACTCCAGGTCAACTACAACCGTACGCACACCGACTTCGTCTG
>Ga0070717_10000569_pt1 | contig 23580 bp, 22 predicted proteins | sample LARL113metaG_FD_71366 | JGI IMG/M metagenome (GOLD analysis project Ga0070717, IMG submission 71366) | Corn, switchgrass and miscanthus rhizosphere microbial communities from Kellogg Biological Station, Michigan, USA - LAR L11-3 metaG | ecosystem: Host-associated > Plants > Roots > Rhizosphere ...
GAGACCAGTCTTGGGCTGAGTGATCTCGCCCAGTTCACTCCACCACCGCCACCTAGACCGTGATGCCACGCAGATTGTGACCGAGCTTACCTCCAGCCTCTGAGCCACCGGAGGGGCTTTAGCCAGTAGCCATCGGAAGTGGCTGTTTTCAATCAAAATCGCATCTTAGCTTTGGTGCCGGCCCGCAACACGTGAATCGCGTCCCAAAGGGAAACTACTTGCTAAATCTGAGTTGGGCAGACAGCTTTCCAGTTCGCTAGAAGCAATTCGCAACGCGATTGAATCGGGAGTTTCCCGTTACCAAGACGGCAACGGAATGGGCTTTCCCTCGCTGCTACATGCCTTGGCCGATCTCTGGAGGACTGCGCGAATCTGCAGCGGAGAGGCTGGGCTGCTGATCGACCGAATTGAAGATCAGCGTAAGAAGCAAATCTGTTTACCTGCCGCGACTTCCTGGGGTTCATATCTCGGTGCTCACGACCGTTGCTTCCTGAACTTGGTTTTGGCCGAGCAAAAGTCCGAGCACGCCGGTTGGCGGATTATCTACTCCGTCAATTGAGTAAAGATACGAACTACTAGGCATACCGAGAATTGAAAAGTTCATTCCCGGCGATCACCACGCCAGGACTGGTCTGCACAATATAGGTGAGATCGTTACCGGGATTCGGAACTTCAGAGATTTGCTTTTGGCTCATGGTGGCAGAAGCGTCACCATTCTCCGCCTGAATGAGCGGCGCCTCATCAGCAACGATGATCTCGCTCCGCGCTTCCGCGATTGCAAGAGTCACATTCACTGAAACAGCAGGCCCGAGTAGAACGTTCGCGGTCCGCTTCTCTTCGCGAAACCCGGAATGGGTCACAGTCAACGATACCTCCCCGGCGCGAGAAAGAAGAACTGGTACACCCCTCCGCGATCAGTTTTTGTGAATTGAGTCGTGCCCTTGGCGTTGTCCCTGATCTCAACATCTGCACCGGGAATTACCGCGTTACTTTGATCGGCGCTTGAGAGCGGCATTTATGTGCTCGGTCCGCAGCTCGCGAAGTTCGAAGAAGAGCTCGCCCGCCGAGGTGTGGCTATTCGGTGATACCATCGGATGCCCAGGTATGCTCCGCTACCGTTTTCGAATTGCGTTCTTCCTGCTTCTTGCGCTAACACCTGCCCGCGCAGGCTGGGCGCAGACCTCATTCCCACCGCACGCAATCGTGCTACATGCCAAGCGCCTGCTCGATATCGAGAATGGCCGTGTTTTGAGTCCAGGCGAAGTCTTAGTCGAGGGCGAGCGCATCGTCGAGGCTGGCGCGTCGGTGAAGCATCCGGCGGGCGCGGAGATTATCGACTTAGGAGATCGCACGCTGCTGCCGGGACTGATTGACGCGCACATCCATCTTTTTCTGCATCCCGGCGCGGAAGAGTTGCAGACTGTTCAAGAATCCATGCCACAGCGAACAATCATGGCGACGCTTGCGGCCCGAGACGATCTGATGGCTGGTTTCACGGCAGAGCGGGATATGGGAACGGAAGGTGCCGGCCCGGCCGACACTGCTGTGCGTGATGCCATTGACCGTGGGCAAATCCCTGGGCCGCGGCTGCGAATCAGCGGGAATGCGATCAACATTCTAGGCGGGCACGAAGACGCCATCGGCTACAACCCAGAGCAGCGCGTTTTGCCCAATGCCACTTACGCCAACAATTCGGATCAACTCGTCGAAGTGATGCGAGAGCAATTCAAACAGGACGCCGATTTCACTAAGATTTATGAGACCGGCCCGGATTCGATTCGTGATGGCCGCCTTTCCACTCCTTATCAGTACACCGAGACTGAACTCAGCGCTGCGGTTCGCGAGGCGGCTCGCGTAGGCAAGCGTGTGGCTGTGCATGCGACGGGGGAGCCTGGGGCGTTGTATGCCGCGCAAGCTGGAGTCGTATCCGTTGACCACGCGTTTCAGCTCAGTGATGAAACTATGCGGCTGATGCGCGAAAAACATATTTTCGCGGTGCCCACGTTTACGATCTCCGAATACTTCGCCGCCCACGCCGCAACTCCGCAAGCCGCGCTGCGTGAGCAGGAATTGCTCGACCTGCATGTGCGGGAGTTCCGCAAACAACTTACAGCCGGTGTGCCTATTGCTTTGGGATCCGATGTCGGGCCGTTCCCGCATGGAACACAGGCGCGCGAATTTGTGCTGATGGTGAAATACGGCATGAGTCCGCTAGCGGCGTTGCAGGCCGATCTGCTCAATGGCGCAAAGCTGCTCGACTGGGAAGGACAGATCGGCGCGCTTAAACCAGGCTATCTGGCAGATATCATCGCCGTCTCCGGCAATCCGTTGGAGAATGTCAGCACTTTGCAGCATGTTGATTTTGTGATGAAGGGCGGAGTCGTCTATAAAAAGCGATGAGCGGGCAGGACGGCATTCGGGAATGTCCGGCGAGCCAAGTGCAGCGCAGGATCTCCAGCCTGGGAAGCTCTGTCGGCTCCCGTTGGACTAAGGATCACAAACCGGCGGCACAGGGCGCGTTCGATCATTCTGGCAGCCGAGAATGTTGAGGTCGGGATAGCAAGCGAACTGAGGAAACAGCGGCTAGTAGAAAACTATCGTGTCACTGTCTAGCCAACTCAGAGCGGAATAGCCTTTTGCCTTAGGATGAGAAGAAAGAATTAGCCGCAGTTTTTGATGCGTGACTGTTGCCTGACCTAGCAGGTCGTCTTGTCGTTGCGGAAGTGATGGGTCGTATTCATCCTGACTTAGGGCGTGCAGCAATGGGTTGGCGTGCTTGGCGCACGGAACGAAAGGGTTGCACAACTTCGCCGGCCTTGTCTTCCCCGTCACGATTCCGATAGTGCGCGGTGAGCCATCGCTGTAGAAGCGTGATGGTTCCTAACGCTTGTACCCTGACGTCTCCATCACTTGTTGTCTTCCTATCCTCTGGGGGTATGTCGCCTTTGAAAAAGTCGCGATTCAGGTTTTCGGACAACATCTTGTCTAGCGTGTGTGCGAACTCCTGAAAATTCCGCAGTGTTGGCCGCAGCATAGGCGAAAATTCAATCGGCCGCCCGTATTCTTCAAAAGTCTTTTTGAAGAGCGGTGGCTTCCCAATCATTACGCTGAGTTTGTTAATCTCGATCTGTTCGTGGATAAACGCTTGATAGACTGAGTAGTGTTCTGGCCACATCCCCCAAATGGACGCGCGTTCGTAGTCGCTGTTCATGGTGCAGGGGCCGGATACCTCATGTGCCTTCCATATCTGCTGATGTTCAGCAGACAAATCCGATAGATAACGAAGGAACACCGCGACTATGCGATTGCGATTGTGGTCATACCCTATCCCAAACGTTTGGAGGAGCACTTTGTCGCGCTCAGCCATCTGATCCGATAGATAGTGCTTATCCCGAACGGAAATAGAACCTTCGCTGTCCCCAAAGTGGCATCGGTAACGAGGATCACGGAAATATTTGTCCAAGACGCTTAGCTCGAAAAATACCGCTCGCAGCTGTGGTTCTGCCACCGCCAACCGACGCGTATAGGGACGATCATCGTACTGACGCAACTCTGGGCGCGTACTCACAAGATCCGAGCTAGGATAAATACAGATGCCCTCAATGTCTTCCTTTGCAAGGCCGGCCAGTTGAATATTCACAGGCGCGTCGGGCAGCCGTTTGATGGCGGGGTTTATGTGAAGGCTTTCAAAAGCCAGGTTGATCTTGCGTGGCTCAGTGAGCCGAGCCAGTTGCGCCTGCAATTCGGGCCATGTGGTATGGGACCCCCTGACCAAGTACCTCGCCGAAGCGCCATTGAAGTCGTGCGATTTAACAAAAGAATCGCAAACTACCTTCAGAAGCTCATCATCCGTCACATAGTGATCTTAGAACAACACGGAATCGGCTGCAGCCTATCGTGTACGTCTGCTCTGCCAGCGTATGTTGAGCGGTGTCATCCATTTGCGGCGCAAGCCGACCGAAGCAGCTACAAGTTGACGATGCCTCGCCACTGTAAGATGGTTCGGCGTAAGATGGCTCGCTTAACGTGTCGAGCCGTCGGGTAATGAATTATGACTCCGAAGAAGCCATCCGTCTTTATAGGTTCTTCAGGAAAAAGCCTAACCGTGGCTGAGGCCCTGACGGAAGGACTCCGGGGAGTTGCGGACGTTGCGCTATGGTCAGACCATCGTGAATTTCGCGAACCAGGCGACATTTTTCTTCCGAGGCTTCTGGAGCAGCCGGAAAAGTTTGATTTCGCCGTCATGGTATTCGGACCCGACGATCATGTCGTAAGCAAAAAGGGTGTGTTCGACGTCCCGCGGGACAACGTTGTATTCGAGTTGGGTCTTTTCATGGGTCAATTCGGGATGAGACGTGCGTTCTTTGTCGTTCCAACAGGCGAACAACAGGTCAAAATATCGTCCGATCTGGCGGGTCTCATTTGAACGAGCTACAAAGTTGCAACCAAGGGAGACGTAGAGGTAAAAGATGAGACGTAAAAGAAGCAGTCAAGACGATCTCTGCACGGATCAAGCAGAGTCATCGTTGGAATGTTCTTGCCTATGACGGACCCGCCAGTGTTTTTGAATTTGAGGGGACGCTGCTGGGAGAAGTGAAGAGGCGATGGGATAACAAACAACATGTTACGGTGCGCAACTTCGCCCTCGACATGGAAGCTACTTGGGGGCCCATACACGCGCATTTAAACCAGAAGGAGACTCACGACCTTAGCTGGCGGTCCGTGATGCTCGATCCCGAGTGGCCGACCTTTCGAAAGATTCAAAGTGATACTGTTTCATTGAGGATCGCCGAAGCAAACATCGAGCGAATTCAGGAATTCTGCTCGAAACACAAGGCTCAGATGGCCAAGCGCAACATAAGTTTTGAGTGTAGGACTTACTGCAGCGTGCCTCTTATTCACGGTTTTCCTGTAAACGACTCATTCTTGATTTTTACTCTGTTAAGGCGGGAGGCGAATGGGAAGGTGGTTGCGTTAGATAACGCATACCTTCGGTTCCCGAGGAAGAACGAAATTACTGCACACGCGATTCAGGCCTACTCGGATTGGTTCAATTATGCCTGGAAGAACTCCAAGCGGCGGATCTGGCCCCAGAAATAAATCCCTCAGCCACAACCCAGTGCCTAAGCCATTGGGCCAATCTCGGCATCGAAATTGGAGCTACTGGGCGGGCCAGCCTATCACTTGCATATCTACCTCGTGGGTGGCCACTCAAAGCTCTGCTTCGGCGGGTTTCTCTGTTGGAGGGCGCACCTTCAGCGTGGGAAGCACGCCAGCTTGCTCCCGCTTCCTCGGGCGTCCGATGCGACTCGATCGGGGCCCAATCCTCGGGCGGCACGATAACCCGCGCATTTCGGGTGAGGGGGCAGAAGAATCAGGGCGTCCCCACCACCGGCAACTGCACGAAGCTCGCTTCATTCGGTGTGTGATAAACACGTTGCGCGGCTTTGCGGTAATCGCCCGGTTTGGCCCAGAAAATGTTGGGCACGAAAGTTTGCGGATTGCGGTCATACAGCGGAAACCAACTGGACTGGACCTGCACCATGATGCGATGTCCCGGAAGGAAAACGTGGTTCACCGTGGGTAGGTTGAAACGGTAGAGCAGAGGCTTATCAGAAGCGAGAGGTTTAGCCGTCTCCAGGCTCTCGCGATAACGGCCGCGAAAGATGTCAGCAGAAACCATTAGCTGATAGCCGCCCATCGCCGGCTGACCAGCCACCTCATCGGGATAAACGTCGATCAGTTTGACGACCCAGTCGGAGTCGGTGCCGCTGGTCGAAGCAATGAGATTGGCGACAGGCTGGCCGCTGATTTTTACCGGCTCGGTCAAAACATCTGAGGTGAACGCGACGACATCGGGACGGCCTGACGCCTCACGCTGATCGTCGACGAGCCATTGCGACCAGGTAAATCCGTCTCCGTACCCTACGGGTTGAATGGGCCGGGCGCGAAAGGGAACAGGCTTGGCAGGATCGGAGACGTATTCGTCGAAGGCGGCGTCGCTGGGCTTCGGCGCGGCGTAACTCGCCTGTAGACCCGCGTTGAGATAGAGGGGCGTCGGTTTGATGGAGCACCCGCTCGCACAGCCTGCTGGCCAGGCAGGCAATTTACGCCACACATTCGTTCCCGTTTCAAATGCGGAGACCGGCGGGACGTCGGCTTTAGGCGCGTCGTCCTTCAAATAATGGTCGAGAAATGGCCGCAGGATATTTTGTCGAAAATATAGCCCGCTATCGCTGTCGAACTTCAACGCGCCCAGCGTGCTGCCATCACCGATCTCCTGTCCATGGTGCCAAGGACCCATGACAAGAAATACCTTGTCGTTGTTCTTGTCCTTCGGCTTGATGGCCTTGTAGACTGCGGGGGCGCCATAGATGTCCTCTTGGTCCCACAAGCTGTGTACAAGCATCACGGGCACTTTCAAGGGCTGAGCTGTAAGGATCTGGTCCATCGCCTGATCGCGCCAGAAGGCGTCGTAACGGGGATGCTGCAGCAGTTTCCGCCAGAAGCCGACCTGTTCCAGCCCATGGCTGCGCCCGAGTTCACCCGCCGATCCCGCCTGCATGTACAGGTCATAGTCGTCGAAGTTGCTGGTCCACCACTTTTCTTCGGACTTGCGCGTCGCCTCTTGCTCGTAGATGTAAGGCATATTCTGTTGACGGAAGGCGCCGTTGTGGAACCAGTCGTCACCCATCCAGCCGTCCACCATGGGATTCATGGGCACGGCCACCTTCAGCGCCGGGTGCGGATTGACGAGGGCCATTAAAGGCAAGAAACCGTCGTACGAAATGCCGAGAATCCCGACCTTGCCATTGCTTTCCGGAATGCTTTTCACCAGCCAATCGATGGTGTCGTAAGTGTCGGTGGAGTGGTCTACCGGTGTCGGGTTCAGAGGCCCATGGAGTGGACGGGTCATTACGTAGTCACCCTCGGAGCGGTGTTTGCCGCGCACGTCCTGGACCGCGCGTATGTATCCTCCTTCGACGATGACTTCCGTGGCGTTGTCGTAGCCGTTCAAGATTGGGCCGAGGTGGCTGCTGTGAGCGTGACTCGTCAACTCCTGGGCGTCGTAAGGCGTGCGCGTAAGCAGAATCGGCGCATGCTTCGCGCCTTTTGGGACAAGAATGACCGTGTAGAGCTTCACCCCATCACGCATAGGAATCATTACTTCGTGTCTGACGTAATCGAAGCTGTCGGCCGCTGCTTCGAACTTAGCCGGAGTTTCGCTCGGAAAATCCGGATATGAAGCTTGCGGCGGCGCGGTCTGCGCCAAGCCAGGCACAACCAGAAGCAGAAACGTCGCGGCACATACGACTCCTGTAATCCGATTACGAATCGTCACGGGTGCAGCTCCTTTTGGAAGAAACTGGAAAGCTTACACTAATCAACCCGATTTGTGGTCAGTGGAGACAGCCAGGTACTGGGCTAATTCCGTGGAATTAGCCCAGTACCGGCAGCCACACCGAGTTCAGTGCTGAGGCGTTAGTTCTCGGTGGAGGACTGCAATTGCGCTGCGCAGCCTGTCGAGAGCGCCTTTACTGGTCCTGTAGGCAGGTTGGACTGCTGCTGTTCTGCAGAAAATTCTATTCCGTACAAATAGATTGTGCGGTTGCGTACCACTCCGCTGCGCGAAAGCGGCTCATCGGATTCGGAAGCGGGGTATTCAATTCTGATCTCATCTCCAGGCGCCAGATTTGCAAGCGCGAACAAGTAAATGCCACCTTCGCTCAAGCGAATGCCCCGGCCATCGATGACCGCCGAATCGGTGAATACGCGGATGGGGGCATTCAACCAATGACGTTTCCAACGCCGCCGTTCTGGTCTTTGCCTGATCAGTTGCATTCCGAAGGTAGCCATCTTGAACCGGCTAATGACTGGCCCGTCCTCGGCTAAACTTACGACATGTGCTTAGGCTGGAGCATGTTACGGGAGTACACGGGGGTACCTTGGACGCGAGGAATCGCGCACCTTTGATCAGCTAGAGCAGAAAACCGTACAGGCGGGCGTGCTACGAAAATCGTCTCGAAAAGTATTAGGAGTGTTGAAATCTCCCTCGCAGCAAGTCTTCGATGTCTCCGATCTTCTCACCCAACAGATTCAACTTGCGCGAAAGACCCTGAATGTCGGATGCAGCGCGGCAGTTGACATCAAAATCGAGTTCGCTACGCAGGCGGTCTTTGGTATCTTGCCGGTTCTGGCTCATCATGATGACCGGCGCCTGAATGGCTGCCAGCATGGAGAGGAACAGGTTCAGGAGAATAAAAGGATAAGGATCCCAAGAAGATTTTCCCAACACATGGTTCGTGGTGACGTAAGCGACGATCGCAACAGAGAAGAAGATGATAAAAGTCCACGAGCCGCCGAAACGAGCCACCGAATCGGCGACGCGCTCACCGAATTTTGTTTCTTCTTCGATGATCTCGTTGGGGTGGCGACTTGCGCGGACGCGTACCAGTTGTTGCGAGGCGTGGAACTGGCGGCCGAGCACGGTGAGCATGTCCATGCCGGCGTGCGGCTTGCGTTGCAAGAGGACAGCGATGTCCTCGCGATCCACTTCGAGGCAAACAGTTTCTTCCAGCGAGATGGCTTCGGTTTGATGTGGCGTTTGCTCGAGCATAGAGGCGAAGCCAAAGAATTCGCCAAATGTAGGCTCGTCCACCACAACTTCCTGATTATCTTCGTCAATGGTGGTGACCCGCACACGTCCGGACACCATGACATAGGCCCGGCCACCGGGGTCGCCAATTTTGTAAATGCGCTGGCGTGGAGTAAACGTTTTAAGCTCGACCTGCCCAGCCAACACGGCGGTCTCTTCGTCATCCAGGAGTCCAAACAGGGGAACGCGTCTCAGTATTTCAGGGCTGCACGCCATCGGTCACCTCTGGCAAATAAGCTAACGTCGAGTCAGAGGATTGCACAACCCCACTTTGGTCAACAACCCGGTACGTTGAGCTGAACCCGTCTGCCCAAGGATGAAGATTAATCCATCTCGTCGTCAGCACTTACGTGTTTGCACTCCGCTACACAGAACATCAGAGCCGCGTCTGCAAAGCGCAAGACTTTGCCCATTCAGCGTAGAATAGCCGCTCCGCTGCATCATCGCGACCGAGCAGCGGAAATTCAGTAACCTTTTCGCGCCCTTCTCATCTCATAGTGGAGTCGGAGTGTGGAGGCCATACCATGCTCGCCACAGAAAGCATTGTCGATGTTCGCCATGCGCTCCTGGAACGCATGGCTCAAGCCCGCGTCGAGACAGACAAGTTGTTCGCGCTTGTGAGAACTAATTCTCTGTACGCGCGCCCTATTCCGGAGAGACACCGGATTATCTTCTACATTGGCCATCTGGAAGCGTTCGACTGGAATTTGCTGCGTGAGCGCGTGGTTGATGCAAGAGTATTCCATCCCGACTTTGACCGCTTATTCGCATTCGGCATCGATCCCGTTGGCGGCGGTTTGCCTTCGGATCAGCCAGGCGATTGGCCATCTATTCCTGAAGTGCAGAAATACGTGAGCCGGGTGCGCCAGACGCTCGACGACCGGCTCGCGACCGTGTCTCCGCCCGATCCAGCCGGCGATGGGTTCTCTGCATCGACACTGCTCAATGTGGCCATCGAACACCGCCTCATGCATGCGGAGACGCTGGCCTACATGCTGCACCAGTTGCCACTCGACGTGAAAATTCGCCAGGGGCGCAAACCTGAGCTGGTCGCAGCTTCCATAACCCGAAGCATGGTTGAGATCCCCGCCGGACGGGCGACCGTGGGACTTCTCCGAGCATCTGGAAATTTTGGTTGGGACAACGAATTTGAAGAGCATTCTGTGGATGTGCCTGCGTTCGCCATCGACGAGTACAAGATTACGAATCGTGAATATCTGGAATTTCTCACGGCGGGAGGGTATGAGAACCGAGATTATTGGGCGGAGGCGGATTGGAATTGGAAGACGCAGCAGAACATTACACATCCAGTCTTCTGGCGTCACATAAATGGCCAATGGCTCTTGCGCACGATGTTCGATGAACTCCCGCTGCCGCCAGATTGGCCCGTATACGTGAGCCACGCTGAGGCGAGCGCCTATGCACGTTGGGCGGGCAAGCAGTTGCCCACGGAAGCGCAATGGCACCGGGCCGCCTATGGTACGCAGGACGAGAGAGAAAATGCGTACCCGTGGGGTAGCGCACCGCCAAACGAGAGGCTCGGCAATTTTGATTTCGCGAGATGGAATCCAATTGCCGTTAACGCCTTCCCCCAGTCGCAGAGCGCCTTTGGTGTGGCTGAGCTTCACGGCAATGGTTGGGAATGGACCTCGACTCTGTTCGCGCCCTTCCAAGGTTTCGAGCCATTCCCGTTCTATCGCGGGTATTCGGCAGATTTCTTCGATGGCAAGCACTACGTCATGAAGGGCGGCTCGCCGCGCACTGCTGCCTGCATGCTGCGGCGTTCGTTTCGCAATTGGTTTCAGCCACATTATCAATATGCATATTCGGGATTCCGCTGCGTGAGCAACTAGATGAGAAGACAAAATTTCATGCTAACGCACGCGATTACCGCCGATCCGGTGTACGAGTTTGCGACCGAGGTGCGCGCTGGCCTCACCAAGCCCGTGCAAAAGGAGCTTCCTTCGAAGTATTTGTACGATGATGTAGGCTCTGCTCTGTTTGAAGTAATCAGCGTTCTTCCCGAATACGGTTTGACGCGGGCTGATGAAAGACTCCTGGGACGCTACGCCTCTGAAATCGTCGAGCGGCTGCCTTTACCGTTAATGGTGGCGGAATTGGGTAGCGGCAGCGGCAAGAAAACGCGTTGGATTTTGAAGGCATTGTGCCGCCGCCAGCACACTTCCTATTTCCCAATCGAGATTTCCCGCACGGCGCTTGCTATGTGTGCGCGCGAACTCGGCGATATCGAGTCGATGAGCATCGTGGGATTCGAGCGCGAGTACCTAGACGGCCTACTCGAGGTCGCGGCGCGCCGGCGCAACGGCCAACACCTGCTCGTACTGTTCCTGGGAAGCACAATTGGAAACTTCGATCGGCCGGCTGCCTCAAAATTTCTGCGATCGGTACGAGAGATTTTGAATCCTGGCGACTCGCTGCTGCTGGGAACCGATCTGGAAAAGCCCATTCCACAATTGATCGAAGCCTACAATGACCCGCTCGGGGTCACGGCCGCGTTCAACGTAAACCTGCTGGCCAGGATCAACCGCGAACTGGATGGCGATTTTGCCTTGGATCAATGGCGGCATGAGGCCCGCTTCAACCCCGACGCGCGCAGCATTGAAATGCATCTTCGATCGAAGCAAAGCCAGAGGGTTAACATCTCTCGCGCTAATCTGTCCCTGGAATTCTCGCAAGGCCAAACGATCTGGACGGAAAGCAGCCATAAGTACGCTCCTCGTGAGCCCCTTCGGATCGCCAGGGATGCAGGATTCCGTTGCGTCGCTCAGTGGGTGGACGACGAATGGCCCTTCGCGGAGAACCTGTTCATTGCCGAGTAATTTGTCTATCAATAGGCCTCATTCCTGTAACCGTGCTGTAAAAAGATTGTCAACAGTTTGTCGTTGTGGCTGTCCACCCACCGAGTGGTAGTAAGCTTGTTTGGGATGTTTATCTTCCTGTGTACGGAGTGCCAATGATTAGAGTAGAGACAGCGCGATCAGCTCCCCGTCCGCAAGCGATTCCTCGTGCAGATTTTCCGTACCTGGGAGCTCCAATGGAACGAATTCTGGTTGTGGAAGACGATCGCGCCGTGCAGAAGGCGCTGAAGCGTCTGTTCGAGTCGGAGGGATTCGCCGTGGAAATCAGTGCGGATGGAAAATCCGCTCTCGACGCGTTTCGGGCGACGGGTCCTGCCGCCATTGTGCTTGATCTGCGGTTGCCATCGATGTCCGGCCGGGATATCTGCCGCGAAATCAAGCAGCAGTCGCCTGCCGTTCCGGTCATCGTTCTGAGCGCCGCAAGCGACGTTTCCGACAAGGTACTTCTCCTGGAACTCGGCGCCGATGATTATGTCACCAAGCCTTTCAGCCCTCGCGAACTGCTCGCACGCGTGCGTGCAGCCTTACGGCGCACCACACGCACGGGCACAGGCGAGGTGTTCGCTTTTGATGGAATTTCCGTTGACTTCACAAAGATGGAAGTCACGCGCGATGGTCAGCCAGTCGGGCTGACCGCGCAGGAATTCAAGACTCTCAAATTCATGGTCCAGAATGCAGACCGCGTGATTTCACGCGATGAGTTGCTGAACGAGGTTTGGGGCTATCAGAATTACCCTTCCACTCGCACCGTGGATAATCACATTCTGAAACTGCGCCAGAAGCTGGAACGGGATCCGGCGAATCCAGCACATTTCCGGACGGTTCACGGGATGGGTTACAAGTTCGTCCGTTGAGCGTTGGCGGGGGAGCAGGCATGTCGAGACTAAGGTTGCAAACCAAATTCCTGCTCTCAATGCTGCTAATCTCCGCTGGTCTTACCTGCACCAGTCTTCTGCTGGTGCGCCGCAGCGTCCAAAAGCAGGTCAAAAAAGAAATTTGCGCCGACCTCCAGAATTCTGTCAGTACCTTCCAAAATTTTCAGCGCGAGCGCGAGCTGAGCCTGAGCCGCTCAGCAGAGCTTCTGGCAGATTTGCCTACTCTGCGCGCGCTCATGACGACTCAGCACGCCGTCACTATCCAGGATGCATCCGCTGAGCAATGGCGGCTGGCAGGGAGCGACATTTTCGTGCTGGCCGATAGGGCCGGAAGAGTAGCCGCGCTACATACAACATCGCAGGGGTTTACCCGTGAAATGGCTCAGGCATCTCTCAATACTTCGTTCAGTCAGGCTGCCGCGAGCCACTGGTGGTATGGCGCGCAACATCTTTATGAAGTCTGCTTAAAGCCCATCTATTTCGGACCTGCGACTGAGAATCGCCTCCTCGGATTCCTAGCGATTGGCTACGAGATTGACGATAGAGTGGCTTCGCAGGTGAGCCGCATCGCAGCAAGTCAGGTGGCGTTCTACTACGGCGATGCCATCGTCAGGAGTACGCTGGCACCTGCCCAAGAATCTGAACTTGCCCGGCATTCGGCTCTCCGCTCCACTCCCGGTGTTTCAGAACCGCTGGAAATGCAGTTAGGGGACGAAAGTTTTCTCAGCACCTCAGTTGAATTGGCACGCCGGGAAACACCTTCAGTGCGGTTAAGCGTGCTCAAATCATACGACCAGGCTACGGCATTTCTTGATCGCCTGAATCGCCTGCTGCTGGCCCTGGGGCTGGCAGCGGTGGTGGGAGGCAGTATTCTGGGTTTTCTGATTTCTCATACATTCACTCGTCCTTTAGGAATCCTGGTGAATGGCGTGCGAGCGCTGGAGAAAGGTGATTTCACTTACGTGCTGGATGTGCACGGCGGCGACGAAGTCGCGGAGGTGACCGGCGCATTCAAGCGCATGCGGGACAGTCTTCTGAAAACTCAACAGAAACTCTTGGATGCAGAAAGATTGGCAACTATTGGACGCATGGCCAGCTCCATCTCACACGACTTGCGGCACTCGCTGGCAGCGATCGTTGCCAATGCTGAGTTTCTTTGCGAAAGCCGCCTATCATCCGACCAGCGGGAAGAGCTCTATGGAGAAGTGCGCATCGCGGTGAATCAGATGACCGATCTCATCGACTCTCTCCTGGAATTTTCGCGCACGCGAGAATCATTGCGGCCGAGTTACGGGAGCGTTCGCGATTCGGTCGACCATGTAGTGCAGGCGATCCGCTCGCATCCTGAGTTTCATCAGGTGCAAATTGCTATCAGTGAGCAAGGCAATAGCATCGGATGGTTTGATCCCAAGCGGTTGGAGCGGGCCTTATATAACCTGCTGTTGAATGCCTGTGAGGCTGTGGCTTCGAATGCCGGGAGCATCCTGGTTGAGCTACGGGAAATTCGCGATGGCGCCGAGATTCGCGTCAGCGATAACGGTCATGGCATCCCAGAGTCGATTCGCGGCAAGCTCTTCGAACCCTTCATTAGCCAGGGAAAGGAAAACGGCACCGGGTTGGGGCTGACAGTGGTGCAGAAGATTGTTCAGGATCACGGAGGTAACGTAACCGTCGAGAAGACCTCCCCTGAGGGCACGGTATTCCGGGTGATGCTCCCATTGGCTTCTGCGTCGGAGGTTTCCCCTGACGACCGGGTGGGCAGGAGACCCGGTCTCCCGCCCTTGGCTCGGACAAAACGCGCTCAATCGGAGTAGGATTTTCAATCAGGGCGGGCGCATCGCTCGCTCACTCCCACGGGATGCATCGTTGGGAACCCAGAGTCACCTTCCGGAGGCGAATTGTGAAGCAGGGGAATAGTTTGCCCGTCTGGATTTGGAAATCCGCAGGTTTCTTTGCTTTGCTGGTAGGCTTACCTGCTTGGAGCCAAGAGGCGAGCCCGCCACCAGCACAACAAGCTGACTCCCTCATCACCGCAATGCATGAACTGCAAAACCAGGTGCGCGAACTGCGGGCGGCCGTTGCAGAGGTGCGCTCCGAAGCTGCGCAATATCGGGCGGAAACTGCGGAGTTACGCAAACAACTGCAAGTGACCCGGAGCCAATTGGTGTCTTCGGGGGGGCCTTCGCAACCAAGTTCGTACGCCGGACCGTCCTCAACTCCGGCTAACTCAAGGGCAAGCGAGGAGAGCGCCAAGGGTATAGGTACGGTGGAGGATCGTGTTGATGTTCTTGAGGAAACGACCCAGCTTCTGAATAGCAAGCTCAATGATCAGTATCAAACGAAAATTGAGAGCGCGTCGAAGTATCGCGTCAGACTGTCCGGCATTGTGCTGCTGAATCTTTTTGATAATCGCGGAACATCGGACAGCACGGACGTTCCCACATGGGTGACGCCTTCGGGTCCGCTCGATCCCAAAGGGAGTTTCGGGGCGAGCTTGCGACAGTCAGAACTTGGACTGGAGATATTTGGTCCACGGCTAGCTGGCGCCAGGACGGCGGGGAATTTGCAGTTCGATTTCTCTGGAGGATTCCCCAACACGTTCAATGGGGTCAACTTCGGTCTGGTACGGTTGCGTATCGCAAGCATGCGGATGGATTGGGAACACACGTCCATTGTGGCCGGGCAGGACAACGCATTTGTCTCCCCGCTCTCGCCGACCTCGTTCGCTTCGCTTGCAGTGCCAGCTCTGGGTTACGCCGGAAACCTTTGGGGCTGGATTCCGCAAGTACGAGTCGAGCATCAATTCGATCTTTCCAGCGGTCAGAAGCTCACCCTGCAGGGCGGCATTTTGGACAATCTAACGGGAGAGCAACCCTACGATACATTTCTTCGTGCCCCGTCAGCGGGGGAGAGGTCGAGCCAGCCGGGTTACGGGACGCGGGTCGCATGGACGCGCAACATCTTTGGCCGACCAATGACTCTGGGTGCGGGCGGGTACTACAGCCGCCAGGATTGGGGTTTCAACCGTCACATCAACGGATGGGCGGGGATGGCGGACTGGGACATTCCGCTCGTGCCCCGTGTTAGTGTTTCTGGCGAATTCTATCGTGGATTGGCTATTGGTGGACTGGCCGGCGGGTTTGGCAGGAGCGTGCTGTTTAGCGGGGATCCCAACTTCGCCAGTACCCAGGTGCGCGGACTTGATTCCGCTGGGGGATGGTCACAGCTAAAGTTCAAACCCTCGGCAAAGCTAGAGCTTAACGGTGCATTCGGCTTGGACAATCCTTTCACGGAAGATCTCCGGGCCTTTTCCTCGCCTCAAAGTTATTTTCTTCCGACGCTGGCGCAGAACCGCGGCTCCCTCGTGAACTTCATCTACCGGCCACGTTCGGATTTGCTGTTTTCTGCAGAATACCGGCACCTGAGGACGTTCTTCATCAACAGCAGCAGTGACACCGCCGAGCAGGTAAATCTGATGATGGGGTTTCTCTTTTAACATGCGGCTGACTTGCAATTGCTGGCTACTGCTCTTGCTGATAAGCGCTGGGTTCGTTTGCGCGGAGGACGTGACCGTAACGGCGCGCGTCGCTCTTGTGAATGGAGCGGACGGCGGGCGATCACATGAAGCGGGTAACGTGGTGCTGTGGCTTACGCCGGCGGCGGAAACGCCAGATTCTCCGGCTGCCGAAGCAATGCAGCGGGCGCGGCTGGCTCAACACAATAAGAGCTTCGACCCTCATGTGGTGGTTGTGCCCGTCGGCTCCGTGGTTGCGTTTCCTAATCACGATCCTTTTTTCCACAACGTCTTTTCGTTATTCGAAGGCAAACGTTTTGACCTCGGTCTTTATGAGGCGGGCACTACGCGTGATGTGCACTTCGATAAGCGGGGAATCTCATACATCTTCTGCAACATTCATCCCGAGATGAGCGCGGTGGTGGTTGCCGTTGACACGCCTTATTACGGCATCTCCGATCAGCGGGGGCAAGTTGTGATTCGGAATGTTCCGCCTGGCCGCTACGTACTTCATCTCTGGTACGAAGCGGCGTTGCCGGAGTCACTGAAGAACTTGGATCGGGACGTTACCATTTCTGAAAATACCTCGACGCTGGGCCTCTTGCGTCTGACCGAGGTGTCCCTGCCTCAGGGCCACAAGAATCTCTACGGCCGCGATTACGATCCACCTGCTCCAGACAATCCCGCTTACGAGCATCCCTGATCCGAATAATGCTGTTCACTAAACCCAACCTTTTTCGTGTTACAAAAAAATGACAATTGTTTGAAAAGGCCGTGACAATTGGGTTTTAGCCGGGCCTTAGTCTCTCCTCAATGTGAACGGGTGGCCGCTGCTGGCCCGTTCTACACGATTGGTCCCGGGACCTAGTTGTTCCGACTTGGAACTCCCATCCTCTGCCGAGACGGCATTGCGACACCTGGCGTGGTGTATCGCCCTCATCTCTTTCTCAGGACGGTAGCCTTATGCCCTCGATCTCTCTATTGCGCATGAAATTCATTTATTTTCGTGGCCATTCTGTGCATTTCGAGCGCTGCTTCTGCGCAGCGTTACTCACAAACCAATCTCGTTTCTGATATTTCTGGTATCGCTGCTCAGACGGGATTCCAGGCTGGTGAATCGGTGGGGAATCTCCTTCGGTCCGACCAGCCCGTTTTGGATCGCAGACAATGGCACCGGCCTCAGCACGCTGTATGAACCCGATGGATCTCCCGCTCCATTCCTGCAAAACGGGGTTGTGATTCCGCCTCCCGCAGGATGGCAGCGGATCTGCTCCCACGGGAACGGTTTTCGATAGCACAGGGCAGTTTGCAGTTTCAGCAAACGGATTCTCGGGCGGGGCCATTTTCCTGTTCTCGACCGAAGACGGCACGATCAGCGGCTGGAGCCCGGCAGTTGACTTGAACAACGCGATCCTCGCCGTGGACAACTCGGCCTCCGGCGCGGTGTACAAAGGGCTAGCATCGGCGCAAATCGGTTCAGCTAATTTCCTTTATGCTACCAATTTCCATAACAACACCATCGAGATGTACGACTCGGCCTTCAACCTGGTGAACACAGCGACCCTAACGTGCCGCCTCGGTATGCGCCCTTTGGTATTCGCGTTATCAATGGCAAGCTCTATGTGACTTTTGCAGAACAGAACAAAGAGAAGCACGACGACAAGGCTGGCCCTAACCATGGCTTCGTCGATGTATTCGACTTGGACGGCAGCAACCGTCATCGCTTGGTTTCGCGGCACGGTCTCAATTCGCCGTGGGGCTTGGCTCTGGCCCCCGCAAACTTCGGAAAGTTCAGTAATGCCTTGCTGGTGGGGAACTTTGGCAATGGGCACATCAGCGCCTATGATCCGAACAGCGGAGCATTCCTGGGACAATTGCAAGATCAGAATGGACAAGTATTGACAATCGACGGACTCTGGACGATTACCTTCGGCAATGGCGTGTCCACACCGGTCCAGCGAACACGCTCTTCTTCACCGCCGGCATCGACGGCGAGTCTCACGGGCTTTTCGGCAAGCTGGACGCGATTCAGTAACTGTCTCTTATCTCTCCTAACGCGCTTGCGGGGGCTGGCTTCAGAAGGCTGGCCCTTTTTTAGCATATGACTTCCTTTGTGTAACGACCCTTAAAGCGAAAGTTCAGACAATTCTGTTCCCTCGTGGCAAACCTTCGATCGCAGCATAATCTCTATACGCCGAGATTAGCTTCTGGCGGCTTTCTTCCGCGGCGTATGCTTACGAACTTAGCCGGGACCGGCGCTCATCATATGCTTTAATAGGTGGCGGTAAAATTCACCCTCCTTGAGAAGTAGAGGGGGCGCCGCCGCGGGCACACAATGATCACACAACAATCAGTGCAGGAGATCCTTTCCAGATATAACGACAGTGCGCCGCTTCCCGAAGCCTCGACGATTCCGGCGCCCTGGTATGTTGATGACCGCATTGCGGAACTGGAGGCCAAGACCGTCTTCAGCAAAACCTGGCAGATGGTTGGCCGAATCGAGCAGGTGGAAAAACCAGGCCAGTTTGTTACTGCAAGAGTTGCGGGTGAACCAATTGTTGTGGTGCGTGGCAACGATGGCGTGCTGCGCGGATTCTTCAATGTTTGTCGGCATCATGCGGCCGCGGTTGTAACTGAACCGTTCGGCCAAGCATCAATTCTGCATTGTCCCTATCACGGCTGGAATTACGGACTCGATGGTTCACTGAAAGGAATGCCAGAATTCGAGGGCGTAAAGAACTTCGAGCGGCAACAGAATGGCCTTCTGCCGGTCAAGGCGGATACTTGGGAGAAATTTGTTTTCATTAATCTTGATCCCAAGGCTGCGCCGCTCAAGAATTTTCTGGGCGGGCTCGTAAGACGGGTTTCGCCGCTCGAAGTTGCCAAGCTGCATTACTTCGACTCTCTCACCTATGACATTCACTGCAATTGGAAAGTTTTCGTCGATAACTATCTGGACGGTGGCTACCACGTTCCGCACCTGCATAAGGGATTGAATTCTGTTCTCGATTACAAGGAATACACGATCGAGAACGAAGACCGTTACTGCCTGCAGTCGAGTCCCATGGTTTCTTCGAATGGAGGTGCCGCGACCGGCGCGGCCCGCAAGGGCGATCGCGCCTGGTACTTCTGGCAGTATCCGAATCTGATGATCGACTGCTACGAAGGCTACATGGACACGATCCTGGTACTCCCAGGCGACGTCGACCACTGCCATGTGATTTTCGATTTCTACCTGGCTGACGTGAGCGACGCTCAACGCGAGTACAACCAGCAGAGTGTTGCGGTATGTGATCGCGTGCAGCGGGAAGATTTGGACATCTGCGAGGCGGTGCAGCGCGGGCTGAAATCGCGGGCGTACGGCGCCGGACGGCTCTCTGTGCGCCGTGAGGCAGGTGAGCATTTGTTCCATCGCCTGTTGGCGGCTGATCTGAAAGGCGGCATGGGACGCGCTTCAGTCGCCGCAGACTAATCTTTCTTTCAGTGGAAGATGGGCGTCCTCGCCCGTCAAGCTAGGCCTTAGCGTTTTTGTCATTCCCAAGAGATGCGAGGAATCTGCCTTTTGCGCCATGAGGTAACCACTTGAGCCGAACCTTTGCCTGCCTTCTCAGCGTCGCGTTCTGTTCCTCCTTTGCTTTCGCCCAGATCACTGCCATCAAAGCCGGCCGCCTGATCGATCCGGATGCCGGTGGCGTGCTGAATGATCAAGTCATTCTCATCCGCGATAACAAGATCGACTCCGTTGGCAAAGGCCTCGCCATTCCCTCTGGAGCGAGGGTCATCGATCTCTCCGGCATGACGGTGCTCCCGGGCCTCATCGATTGCCACACACACTTGGCTGATGGTCGCGGCGACGATGGCGACCCGCTGTCGCAATTAAAGAAGACGGCCTCCGCTGTGGTGCTCGAATCTGTCGTGAACGCAAAGACATTTTTGTACGAGGGGTTCACGACGGTGCGCGACGTTGGGGTCTACCGCGCGCTCAACGATATCGCGTTGCGTGATGCGATCGCCAAGGGCTATATCGAAGGCCCACGGATGTATGTAGCCGGCGCTTACGTTACGATTACCGGCGGCGCGGGCGCCATGACTGGCTATGCTCCGGACATTCAGCTGCCCTGGGATTTTCATTACGGTGAAGCGAACAGTCCCTGGGAAGTGCGCCAAGTCGTTCGCAAGCTCGCTCATGATGGAGTCGATCACATCAAAGTTCTTTCCAGCGGCGCGGTGCTTACGCACGGCAGCAATCCCAATTCGCAGGAATTTACGCCTGAGGAACTCGCTGCCGCGGTGGATGAGGCGAGGCATTTTGGATTGAGAGTCGAATCGCATGCGCATTCCGCGCAGGGAATCAAGAACGCTATTCGCGCTGGGGTGGCCTCAGTCGAGCACGCGACCATGATCGATGACGAAGGCATTGCGCTTGCGAAGCAGCAAGGTACTTATCTGGACATGGACATTTATGACGAAGAGTGCATCCAGGAGGCGGGCAGGAAAGGCAATATCCCGAAAGATTTTCTGGAGCACGACGCGCAGCTCGGGGAGATTCAGCGGGAGAACTTTCGGAAAGCGGTCAAAGCTGGAGTGAAAATGTCATTTGGCACCGATGCTGGCGTCTGTCCATACGACCAAAGCGTCAAACAGTTTGCTTTTATGGTGAAGTATGGAATGACGCCCATGCAGGCGATCCAGGCCGCAACCCATAATCCCGCCGACCTCTTGGGCCACTCAGATGTCATTGGATCTATCAAACCCGGGAAATACGCTGACGTAATCGCCGTCTCCGGCAATCCGCTGCAAGACATCAGCGTGTTAGAACATGTGCAGTTTGTTATGAAAGACGGGAGGGTTTACAAGCAATAGTCAAGGTGGGATAAATGGCGGCCTTGCCCCGGATCGTCTGAAAAATGCGAAGGTCATCTTGTGGAAGGGGCATTGCTCGGTTCACCAGCGCTTCCTCCCCGAGCGCGTGGATGCGTCCGCAGAAAATATCCATGCATTCGCGTGATTGTGCATCCCGAATGCCGGTGGGAGGTTTGCCAGAAAGCCGATGGAATCGGCTCAACCGAAGGTCTGCTGAAAGTGATCAGGCAAGCCCGATCGGGGACGATGTTCGCTGTGGGCACGGAAATTCATCTAGTCAATCGCATGGGCAAAGAGTTCGAAGGGAAGAAAGTCATCACTCTCGATGACTCTGGCTGCCTGTGCACGACCATGTTCCGCATCTCGCCGCAGCATCTGTGCTGGGCGCTAGAGAATCTGGTGGACGGCAACGTGGTCAATCAGCTCAAAGTAAAAGACGATGTGAAGCACTGGGCAAGAGTAGCGCTGGATCGAATGCTGGAGATTCAATAAGGGCAGACGTAAGGGCAGGTGTCCTCACCTGCCCAGCGAAGCAGATCTCGGGAGTCGCAAATTACCTGCGCGGTTCCTGGGCCGCGCGATGACCACCGCACCGCTCATTGCGTTCTTTGGCCAATGCTGGCCAATGCGTCCCTTTGCTTCTCCAGCTCATCAGCTTTTCGCTTTAATTCCTCGTGCTCGTGTTCCTTCTCGTTAGACTGACGATGAAACTCGAGTCGCTCTCGTTCTTTTTCTTGCGCCTCGTGCTCGAGGTTGGTCCGGGCTTTGTGATTTCCTTCGCCTTCGTGAAGCAGAGCCAGCCGGGCTTCTTCCGCCTGATGCGCACGCTGCAGCAAGGCAGCGGCCTCGTCCTGCTTCTCCTTTGCCTCTCGAAGCAAAACTCGCTCTTGTTGCTCGAGCTGATGCGACTGCTGCTTCAGAGCCTTGCAATCTCCGCCAACGGCTGATCGGTTCCCGCGTTGCAATTTGCCCTGTCTTGCGGCTCTCTCATTTTGCCGATCATTTGCAGAGGCCCACATGTGAGCGCTTAGCCCACACGCCAGCAACCCAATACCGAGCGCAAAAGTCAACGCTAGATTTTTCATGAGCACAGGATTCTCCTCAATCGCTGGATTGTTAATGAGGTGTAAGAATCTTAACCCCAAATGGACACCCAAGTTGCGAAAGCTTATATCCTTGGATTGCTCTGCTGGAAATCCACACATGTTGCGGACATCGCCCGGCGGGCGTAATGAATTACAATATATAAACACAGTTATGGCAGAACGCACCTTTACTCTCGAAGAGGCTCAGTCCTTATTGCCTGTACTCGAATCGCTGTTGCGCACTGCGATCGATGGCAAAAAGCTGATTGAATCCGTCGATGCCGAACTGCAAGCAGTTGCCCACCGCGTCTTCCTCAATGGTGGCACATTCCTGAATATCGTGCATCTCGCCCGACGCAAGGCCGAGCGTGAGAAGTCCATACGGCGCGTGAAGGATTCCATCGCGGAAATCGATTCCATCGGCGTGCAAGTCAGAGACCTCGATATCGGTCTGCTCGACTTTCCTTGTGTTGTGGATGGCCGGACCGTCCAGCTCTGCTGGAGGCTCGGCGAAAAATCCATTACCCACTGGCATGGCGTAAGTGAAGGCTTTGCGGGCCGCAAGCCAATCGACGAGCGCATCGCTAAGGCGAAAAGAGCGAACTAGTGGCTAGTGATAAGTGACTAGTGATCAGCGTCTCGGTCCAACTTGGCTGCCTCTGAAATCCACAACCGTCCTGAGTGATATTCGTCACAGATTTGTTCCTCCTACTTGTCGCATCGTTTGACGAGGAGCAAAGGATGACAATCGCTGTGCGGTCCTGGCGGGAACTCATATGCTGGCAAAAAGACATTGAGCTGGTAACGGAGGTCTACCACCTCACTCAGAAATTCCCTAAGGAAGAGATTTACGGTTTGACCAGTCAGATACGGCGGGCCGCTGTGTCGATACCAAACAACATCGCCGAAGGCCAGGGCCGCCTTTCTCGAGGAGAATTCAAACAGTTCCTCGGTCACGCCAGAGGTCTGTTTTTGAACTCGAAAGCCAGATATTAATTGCAGGTAATCTCGGTTACATCAGCCTGCAAGAAGCTCACTGCCTTCTGACACGAATCACAGAAGTCGGGAGAGTTCTCAATGGCTTGCTATAATCACTCTCGACCCCTAGCCACTCACCACTAGCCGCTTCCTACGGCTTTCCCCCGGCATTCCACTGCGGAACGAAGCGCGAATTCACCAGCCACCGCACTGGACCCAGCAGTGACCCAATTGCCTTATCCATGTGCTGAAAATCGATGTGGGTGAGATCATCGCTGGGCTGATGATAATCACGATGCAGGCCGTAGCTGCTGATCGTCTGTGCCACTACTCCTTGCTTCGCCAGTACGAAATTGTCGGAGCGCTCAAAGAAGTTTTCTTTCGGATGAGGATCGCCCACCAGCTTTGCGCCATGCACCGCCAGCGCCGAACCCAGATTCGAGCGCTCCCATCCGGTTAGCCATAGTCCGCCCGGTCTTACGGCAGAATCAGGACGGCCGATCATTTCAAATTCAAGGTCGGCAATAATCTGCTTCAGCAGAACCGGCGGATGTTCGCGGAAATACATCGAGCCCAAGCCGCCGATTTCCTCACTGCCGAAGAGAGCGAAAATAACCGTGCGCTTGGGTCTCGGTCCCGTGCCCAGAACGCGTGCCAGTTCCAGCACGGCGGCGGTTCCCGAGGCGTCATCGTCCGCGCCATTGTATATGTCATCGCCGTTCACCGGCTT